>Ga0182024_10002483_pt1 | contig 45611 bp, 37 predicted proteins | sample P32metaG_FD_120480 | JGI IMG/M metagenome (GOLD analysis project Ga0182024, IMG submission 120480) | Permafrost microbial communities from Stordalen Mire, Sweden - P3-2 metaG (Illumina Assembly) | ecosystem: Environmental > Terrestrial > Soil > Wetlands > Permafrost | place: Sweden: Stordalen... | reverse complement strand
TTGGAAGTTGCTGAGAGTCTAATCACCTCAGTCAACTTGGGCCAGCAGGCTACGATAGATAAAGAGTTGTGCGCAAAACTTCAACTGCCCGCTGCCGCTGCGAGCGATGGAGAAGATTCAGAAGATGTGAACAAGTGCTGGAATATGTGGCTTAGTCGTGCCGCCAATATTCGAGAAGACATACTGGGCAGCACCAGCCCCCAGGTCGCTGACGTTCTCGCTAGCCTTGGGGAGGACGGGCAACTTCGCGCGATTTCAATCTATGAAAAACGGTTCGGAGCGCAAAGCAATCAGGTAACATCGACATACGCTCTTCTTGCTGGCGAAACCCAAGATCCTTTGAAGGTGGAGGAATACAAGAAGAGAGCCAACATAGGATCAGCTTTGCGACAAGCAGGAAACGATCCTTTCAAAAAAGCCTATGTTTACTTGAAAGGCACATTGCCCGAAAAACAGCGTCAAGACCGGCAGGACCTATTGACCAAAGCATTTAAATCTCTCGGTAGCAATCCGCCGGAGATCAAGGATCCCGTAAGAGGATACGATGGCATCGGTTGGCAGCTCGATGCAAAGAAACTGTCGGTACCCGAGCTTGATCATTTAATGGCAAACTCTGAAACAAGTTATGACTCAGAGCTGTTTCGCGATCAGCTGTTTCTTGATGGTGGCTTGAAAGGAAAGACTGGCCTGACGGAATTTCGAATGGACCTGCCAACCTGGGGTCAGCCCTGGGGTGACGATAAGAAGGAGCATGACCAGGTGACGGTGATTGGAAAAGGCAGAATCAGGTTTCGCCAAGAAGGCGCGTATGGCAAAGGATTCCAGCAGATCGAATGCCAGCAGGTCGACTACAAATGGAATGGCAAGACTTTTGAAGAAGTCGCTGGAAAGCCTGGCGATCACGATGCGGAAATTGTCAGATCAGCAATTGATGATGCAGTAAATGGCCTTGCCTCTTACGGCCTCAGGGGTCACCATGCTGTGAATCATGACCTGATCGAGAATGCTCTCAGCCGCGCAAATGCTGCCGCACAGGAACTGTCCAAGAAGGGTGATGCTTATGGCGCGGCCGATCGGTTGAGGATCATGTTCGAGTTGACATCGGATTTGGTGCAGGAGGCTTCCACAGGTGTTCCTGTTGAAAGTACAGTTGATGATTCCAAAGACGATGTTCAGAAATGGATTGGAGCATGGACCTACAAAGGCTCTCCTAGCGGCTCTCCCGGCAGCTCTCCGTGCAGTGTCAATTTGACTGCGAAAGAATGGGGACCCTATCTCCACAACTATGCGTTCTTTCGGCAGCGCGCAGGCGATACCGCAAGAGCGCGCAAAGTGCTCGAAGCGGTTAAGCACCTATCGGAATGGACTTAACCAATAGAACTTAACTCATCCGGAGTAGCCGCGTTCACTCGCGCCACTAAATGTAGTGTCATAAGTCAGTTGGCAAGTCTGCCGCAACAATGTCGCTGTATTATTGCTTTTTCGGACTTCCTTGGCGTATTTGTGGGCATATATCTAGAGGCAAGTGCCATTCACTTAAATGGATTGTGATTGGGTAATAAAACGGATTGTGAGAACGCATGCATCTCTTCTTCATTCGGTTCTGGCAATCGGTTCATTGCTGTTGACGTCATGTGCATGCAACAACTTAAGCAATTTGCGCGATGTGCCTGTGAGCGAGATCACGTTAGCCGAACCTCAAATAGCTGAGGGGAAACTGGTAGATCGGGTAAGGCGACTGCGGGCAGATCCTTCCAGGAAGCAGGAATTGGCTGGTGCACTGGCGGAGCTATCATTGGTTCATCGTGAACTGGCAGATGGTCCAGATTGGGTAAAGCTATCCCATGATTCAGACGAAGAAGCAAAGCAAGCGGTCCTCTTGTTAGAGCCAGCTGATAGGAGCTCACACGCATATTTTTTGACACGTAGAGCACTTGCTTCGCAAATGAACGCCCAAGGACTACATGGATTAAGGATGATTGAGCCATTGGTGCGCGGTAATTGGCCTGATCTAGACAAGGCGCAGATTTACAACGATTTGGCGCAAATGATATATCCTCATTTTGGGGCTGGAGACTACGCAGTTCAATCACTCGCGCTCAGAGCAAAAGCAGCCGGCCCGCATAGCTTGGAAGTTGCTGAGAGTTTAACTACATTAGTCAAGGTGATGGGCACACAGGATCTGTCGATAGATAAGTTGTTGTGCGCAAAACTTGGACTGCCTACTCTCGCTGCTATAGCTGGTGAAGATTCAGCAGGTGTTAAGAATCGCATTTCCCCGCCTCAGAGCCACACCGACATAGCTACGTTTAACGAGCGCAGGGACGAATGTCTGAGGCGTGCGGCAAAGATTCGAGAAGACATATTAGGCAGCACAAGCCCGCAGGTCGCTGACACTCTCGCTAGTTTAGGCGAGGACGAGCAACTTCGGGCGATTGCAATTTACGAAAAACAGTTTGGCCGCGAAAGCGAATCGGTAACAATGGCATACTCTCGTCTTGCTGGCGAGACCAAAGATCTTTTGAAGGCGCAGGAATACGCCAGGAGAGCGAGCGTAGGATCAGCTCTGCTACAAGCACAAAACGATCCATTCAAGAAGGCCTATGTTTACCTGAAGAGCATGTTGCCCAAAAAACAGCGTCAAGACCGGCAGGACCTATTGACCAAAGCCTTTAAATCTCTCGGTAGCAGTCCACCGGAGATGAAGGATCCTGTAACAATGGGCAGTGGGCACTTAGATTGGACAACGAGCGATAGCATAGGTTGGGACCTCGATGTAAAGAAACTGTCGGTACCTGAGCTTGAGTATTTGAACGTCGGCACTTCAACCAGCTTCGACTCTGATCTGTTTCGCGATCAGATGTCCCTTGTAGGCGGGAAAGGGAAGAGCTACGTTGATACGGAATTTCGAATGAACCTGCCGACCTGGGGTCGTTATGGCACGATGTCCCCAGACAGAGTTGGACCAGTAACGGTCATTGGTAAAGGCAGAATTAGGTTTCTCCAAAAAGGTACTGACGCCCAGGGGTACCAACAGGTCGATTACAAATGGAATGGCAATACCTTTGAAGAAGTCGCTGGAAAGCCGGGTGATCAAGATGCGGAAATCGTCAAGTCCGCAATCGATGATGCAGTAAATGGTCTTGCCTCTTATGGCATCAGGGGTCACCATGCTGTGAATCATCACCTGATCGAGAATGCTCTCAGCCGCGCAAATGCTGCCGCTCGGGAACTGTTCAAGAATGGTGATGCCTATGGCGCGGCCGATAGGTTGAGGATCATGTTCGAGTTGACATCGGATTTGGTGCAAGAGGCTTCCACAGGTGTTCCTGTTGAAAGTGTAGTTGATGATTCCAAAGACGATGTTCAGAAATGGATCCGAGCATGGACTTACAACGGCTCTCCTAACGGTTCCCCCTGCAATGTCAATTTGACTGCAAAAGAATGGGGACCGTATCTCCACAACTATGCTTACTTTCGCCAGCGTGCAGATGATACCGCAAGAGCGCGCAAAGTGCTCGAAGCGGTGCCTGAGCACAGCAATGAGACTTCAACGCCAAAATCAAAACTGTGATCAAGCAAAGAAAAACTACTAACTGCAAAACACCTGTTCTTTGACGATCATTTGACGTCCTCTCCGCCCTTGAAGGACGGGAGATTCCTGGGCTTAGGCAGCAGTCTGCCTAATAATATCTCCACAGGCTTGCACGGCGCGCCCCGCCGCTAGAATATTGTTGGCTGCATTCAGGTCTGCATGCTCTTCGTGAAAGCACTTGACGCACTTAAAATCTGCTTGACTGACTCTGTTTTCCTTGGCTCTATGGTGACACTCAGAACATTCTAGACTTGTGTTAGATGCATTTACAGCAATCACTTTTCCGCCTCTCCACTGTTGCTTGTATTCCAGTTGTCGCCTGAATTCCCACCAGCCCTGATCTAATATCGCTCTGTTAAGTCCTGACTTCGCTTTCACATGTTTTCCGGGATCTTCAATCGTCCCTTTCCCTGACGCACTCATATTCTTCACTCGCAAATCTTCCAGAACGATAACTGCGTGATTCTTGCTGATCGAACTGGTCAGTTTATGCAGAAAGTCTTTTCGAACGCGCCCAACTTTTGCATGAATTCCTTGTACCCTTCGTTTTTGTTTACGCCAATTACTTGAATACTTTTGCTTCTTAGATAGTTTCCGCTGCTCTCTTGCCAGCTTGGTTCTAACTTTGCCAAAACTGTTGATTGGAGCTGCAAACGTGCCATCGGATAAGGTGGCAAATCTAATCACACCCAAATCGATGCCAATCTCACTCTTCGATGGATGAACCGGCTCCAGTACTTCCATCTCGACTTGGATTGACACAAACCATTTGCCAATCGCTCGGCTCACTGTCACGTTTTTGATTATTCCATCGATTTCCTTACTCTTCCTGAACTTTACCCAACCAATCTTCGGCAGGTACACTTTTTTGTTGTCTAACTTTGTCCCCTGAGGAAATCGAAACGTATCCTGTTCTCCCTTTTTCTTGAACTTAGGAAAACGCTTGCTGCCATCCAAGCCATCTTTCAAAGCCCGAGACAAATCTTTCAATGATTGCTGCAATGGCTGAGAATGCACTTCCTTCAAGAAGTCCCATTCGCTTTTCCATTCCACTAAACGAGCGCAAATTTCAGAGTAGCTCAAGACTCTTTTCCCATTTTCGACGCGATCTTTTTGCAGTTCCAACCCCTTGTTCCAAACAAACCTAGAAGAACCTGCAGAGCGGCAGATTAGAGCCGCTTGTTCAGCAGTTGGTTCCAAGACAAAACGATAGCCTTTTCTTATTAGCATAACCAAATTATATGCTTGGTCTATGGGAAAGACAAATGAATAAGAGTTGGCTGTTTACTATATTTCCAATCTGTACGTGCACTTGGTCTTCTTGACAAAATATCGTGCACCAAATTCCACTATGGAGCAATACATCAATCTCAAAGTACTGGCCGCTGCGCAGTCGCTCCTTACATTGCCCGCCGTAAACGACGGGCTTTACCGAGCATTCGGTAATCGATCCATGGATTGATTCGTTGGTTAACCAGCTTGAACAGTCGGTGGCAGCCGAGTAATATGCGGATGGAGAGACCATGCAGATTGGATGGATTGTGAATCTCATAAGGCGCTCGCAGCAAGTGGAACTCTTAATCATGGGGGAAAATCACTTCGGATCAACGGACGGGCTCAACGGCTGGAGTCTTCTTCTACAGCGTTGCCGCAGCGTCCAGTGAATTTGATTTTCCAGGAATCATAATTAGGGAAGTGCTTGCCGCTCAGTAACCTGGTGCCAATCAGCTCGCTGCCGTCAGTGTTGAAAACGGCACAGGCGGCTGTGGTGCCCGGCGCCGATGATTCTGTGTAACCGGGTGTCTGGAAGTGGGTCAGTTGACGCAGATCAGAACCATCGCTGTTCATCATCATGAACTCGGTCTTTAGTCCAAGAATCTTCCATGTATTTGGTTGATTTCGATAAGGATAGGAACTCATGAAGACGATCTTTTTTCCATCAGGTGAAAACAGTCCATGTTCATCCCAGACCTTCGGGCTGTTGGTAAGATTGGTGAGATGACCGGTGTTGATGTCCAGAATAAACTGATCTTGCCACTTCGCCTCGCTCATTCCTGTGTCTGCCGTGATCAACAGATCCTTACCGTTAGGATGAAAATTTCCCGGCTCCACCCAATTTGTGTTGGCCGGCGTTATATCTTTGACGTTGTCGAGGCGGGGCAGACCGTCTTGTTCTACGAAGTCGGCAATCTTAAGCACCCACTTGCCAAAAGGATTTTTGGGCGAGACAGGTCCGACAACCTGCGCCCAAACAGCCTTGCTGCCGTCCGGGGTAAACGCTGGTCCGGCATAGCCATCCATCTCTTGTAATTTATACCAGTGGTTGCCATCAGGAGTGGTGGCATACATGTCCATCCATATTCCACATTCAGCAAAGCCCTGGCGGATTGGTTTTGGCAGCCATTGAAGAGAGTGTTGAGCCTTCTCGCCGGCCACGATTATCCATCGCCCGGAAGGGTGCCAGGTTGGCATCATCTTGTCCCGATCAGGCAATGGAGCGCCCATGCGCTTGTCGTGCGAAATACAGACAAGCTCGTTAGTGCCGGGCGCATTGACATAAACCTGAAAGGTGTGATTTTTGTCGACACTATTGGCGAGAAATCTGTTACCGTCCGGCGACAAGATTTTGAGCGCACCAACGGCGGGTTCGATCTTAATGATGGTGCAGGGGTCGCTGCCCATGGTGCCCACGACTGTCAGAATGGAAGCTTGGTTTTGATTGATGCCAATTCCGTCTGTAAAAATGGGCGAGCTGTGCGCAGTTGATGAACCGGAGGCTTGCGCACAAACAGCAGCGATGCTGAAGCATGCCGATAGAAACAATGCCATCACGCGTGGTTTCATTGCTTGTTAAGCATTTGCGGATCTGCTTGCTCTTGGGAGCTGTCTTTTGTCGCGTCGACAACCAGGCTTTTGTTTAAGATCTGAAAGTAAAGTCCAGAAACGAGCTCAATTGCGCCGGTGTCTTTTGGGAACGGTTTTGTTTTCCCAGTATCAGAATATCCGGCACGGTTGTACCAGGCCATAAGCTCATCCCGACCGCATAAAATCGTCATTACCGACTTGGTGCAGGCAAAGCTATTGCACGCGTGCTTCTCAGCCGCAGCCAATAGCGTTTTGCCAATGCCAAAACTCTGTTTGTCCGGGTCGACAGCGAGCATACCTATATGAGCTTCCTCCGCTTCTTTCTCGACCAGAACACAGCCGACAATCTCCTCATTCATCTGGGCTAAGATGACGACTTTGTCTGTTGATGCCACCAATGATTCGAGTTCCTCAACTGTAATGCGAATCCCAGCAACGACCTTGTCTTCATTCGTCCATGAACGCTGGGGCTTTCCGCCTCGATAAGCAAATTGGATTACCCGACCAAGCTCAGGGATGTCTTCTTTAACGGCAGTTCGCAATTTAATGGCGTTTTGTACTGTCAACTTTTGTCTCCGAATCAGTTCGCTCATATTATGCCATTCGCTGTGAGGATGCCGGTCCTGCTTGAAGCGGACCCAAAGTTGCCAAACTTACCCTAGATGGACTAAACTAATAGGACTTAGTTTAATAGGAGCAGCAGTGAAAATCGTCAACATTCACGAGGCAAAGACACACCTGTCACGGCTGGTCGAAGAGGCCGCAAAGGGTGAGCCGTTCATAATTGCAAAGGCTGGCAAGCCGCTTGTAAAAGTTGTAGCAGTAGAGGCGCCTAAGGCTAAAACTCGGTTGGGGTTCATGAATGGGCAGATCAACGTGCCTGAGGACTTCAATCAGATGGGAGCAGCCGAAATTGAGCAGCTCTTCGGACTGGACGAATGAAACTGTTGCTCGACACACAACTGTTATTGTGGGCGGCTGGACAATCTGGCAAGCTGTCCGTCGATGTTTGTGCGTTGCTTGCTGATGAAGAGCATGAGCTGCTGTACAGCGCAGCCAGTATATGGGAAGTCGCGATCAAACGTGGACTGAATCGCAGTGATTTCCGGGTTGAGCCAAGGATCTTGCGACGCGGGCTCCTGGACAACGGCTACAGCGAACTACCCGTAACCAGTGAGCACGCTTTGGCAATCGGTCTGCTGCCGCCGATCCACAAAGACCCGTTCGACCGCATTCTTGTCGCGCAAGCGCTTGCCGAAGGCATTACGTTGGTGACTGCCGATCCTTTGGTCGCACAATATCCAGGTTCAGTGCGAAGAATCTGAACCGGAATTACTCCCGCATTTCGCCGCCGCTTTTAACGAAAGAGAAAGCTATTGCTGATTTACCGTTTTCCCGACTCTGTTGATGCCGATGTATCGCAAGTGGGCGGCAAGGCTTCTTCGCTGCTGAAAGGGAGTGGTGCCGGTTTGCCGGTTCCGCCTGGCTGCGCGTTGTCAGTCGAGTTTTTCGCTCCGTGGTTTGCGCAACTCAAGGCGAGTGATGAGTGGTCTGTTTTTGTTGGTGCTACGGAAAAAAATATGCGCGCGGCCTGTGACGCGCTCAAAGCGCGGACAGATCAATTGACCTTCACAGACGAGCAGAAACGGGCTTTTGATGAGGCTTTGCATGGCTACCACAGCGAAAGTTTGTTTGCCGTTCGTTCTTCATCGCCTGAAGAAGATCTTGAAGGATCATCATTTGCCGGCGGCTATGAAACGATACTGGGCGTAACCGCTGCCACCATGGATGATGCGATCAGGCGCGCCTTTGCCTCGTGCCTTGATATTCGGGTCGTGATTTACAAACGCGAACACGGTTTTGTTATAAGCGATCCAAAGATTGCCGTTGTGATTCAAGAGCAGATCGACAGTGAAGTGGCCGGTGTAGGATTTTCTCTCAATCCAGTCACGAACAATTATGACGAAGCTTTCTTCAATGCCAACTGGGGACTAGGCGAAACCGTCGTCGCTGGGCTCGCTACGCCAGACGCTTTTACGGTAGACAAGCTCAAAATGAGTATTACCGCACGGGTCACTGGTGCCAAAGAAACATCCATATGGCTCACCGCAAGTGGTGGCACACAAGAGAAACAAGCCTATCGTTCAAGTGAACTGACACTTTCTGACAAACAAATTATTGAACTCGCCGAGCTAACGCACAAAGTTGAAATCCTCTACCAAAAGCCGATGGACATTGAATGGGCATTCTCAAAGAATAAGCTCTATCTCTTGCAGGCGCGACCGATCACAGCGTATGTGCCGCTGCCACCGGAAATGGTAACCGAGCCAGGTCAAAAGAAACACTTGTACTTGGACGTGACGATCAGTCTGCAAGGGCTCTACAAACCTATCTCTTATATGGCAACTGAATTCTTCAGAGCGGCTATCAATGAATGGCTCCCTGGAGCAATCAAAAGCTCCTTAGTCGTGATCACCAGTGGTCGCTTTTATCTGAATCTATCATCTGCCTTTGCACTTGCAGGCAAACAACGCATCGTGAGCCGCATTGCTCTTGTCGATCCGCTTGCTTCTAAAACAATCGAGCAAGTGGATGAAAGCGTTTATGTGGCCAAGACAAGCCCGGCTATGAAGCTTCTACCGATGCTGTTGCAAAGGTTGCCGGTGATTATGTTCTATGTGATCGACGCAGCTCTTTCTCCGGAACAGACACACCAGCGTAGTCAAAAGGAACTCAAGCGCTTCGCGATTGGAGCACGCGAACTAGCCAACAAAGATTTGTCCATCACTGCTCTTGCGCATACACTGTTGAGCCGCGTTTTGCACACGGTTTTTAGATACAGCATCCCTCTCGTCTTGGCGTCGCGGCTGGCGCTCGAGAAAATGAAGTCTATTGCTCACGACGCAGATCAAGCCGATCTTGGGCGCCTGGAACTCGCCCTCCCAAACAACGTAACAACCGAGATGGGAATGGCTCTCTTCAAAGTCTCCGAGTTTTTGCCAGACAATATGAGTGCGGAGAAACTCCAGCAAGGGTTGCAGAACAAAAGCTTGCCATCAAGTTTCCTTGAAGCCTGGCAAAACCTCATGGCCAAGTATGGGCACCGGGGACCGCAAGAAATTGATATTGCGGCACCTCGATATCGCGACAATCCAGCATTGCTACTGGATTTGGTGCTGTCGATGCACACCGCCACTGGTGAAACTAATCCACAAGAGCAATTCCAGTTGAACCAAGTTGAGCGCGGGAAAGCATACGAGAGACTTTGTGATTACATCCGGCCAAAGGGATGGCTGACACAGAGAGAGTTTCGGTGGCTATACAGAATTGTCGAAAACCTTGGCGGCTACCGTGAGACACACAAGTATTACCTGGTTTTTGTTATTGACTTACTGCGAGAAAGACTGCTCAGAGAAGCCGAAAGTCTATACAAGAAGCATCGCCTGGATTCACCAGAACAAGTATTCGACTTGAGTTTGGACCAGCTCGATCGAGCTCTCACTGACGAATCGCTCGATCTGATTCAGTTGTCCAAGACCAACAGGATCTTCATTGATCGCCTGAGCCGCGTTCCGCAACTGCCGACGGTGATAGATTCGCGTGGGTTGATACTGCGCCCACCTGCTTCAGAAGCGCGCGAAGGTGAGACTGTCGGTATAGCTATTTCTGCTGGCGTCGCTAAAGGGCGCATAAAAGTTCTGCACTCTCCTGATGAAAAGCCATTATTGAAAGGAGAGATTCTTGTTGCCAGAGCCACCGATCCTGGATGGACGCCTTTGTTTGTAAATGCTGCGGCGGTGATTCTTGAAGTGGGAGGTGTGCTGCAGCATGGTGCACTTGTTGCCAGAGAATACGGACTGCCATGCGTTGCAGGAATTCCAAATGTTACCGCTGTGTGGAACGATGGAACATTGGTTGAGGTGGATGGATCTGCTGGCATTGTCCGCTTGCTGAGAGACGACAAGGAGTGAAACGTTTGCCACGGTGCAACGCCTATCTTTTATTGTGGTTTGACATGAGAGCCCGGCCCTTGTGCATTGCCGAACAAATCTCCTTGGACCTTGAGCCTGCGCCAAATTTGATACTTAGAACGCTTTTCGATTCTCTTCAATTCGACATCGAGAGGGTCGTGCAGGAGTTTCAGTTCCCTGAGAATTTCGGTGAATTCGCCCCGAGAAAAACCATCACGCTTTGTGTCAAGGAAGCCCCATTGGAAGCCAAGCCCGAGTCTATACAGCGGAGGAACATGTGTTCGCTCCAGTAGCAAAAGCGCGAATTCGAGGGGCAGCAAGCAAAATCGCTCTTTATAGTTGAGCCACGGATTGACGAAAAGAAACCACCAGGGCGGATCTGGAAGCACCGACGAGTCGATGATGAAACTGTTGTCCCCAGCTCCGACTGCTATTCGAATACGCGAACCAGGTCCACCGCCGGCATATTCGTGCTGCAGGCGTGGCTGATGTTCATCGTTTGATTCTTCCAACATCATTGCCTCGGTCGTCTGTTCGCATTATAGAACGGGCGGCGTCTATCTTAAGCTGCCGTCGAACCTTTCCGGTGCGATACACGCAAGACCTGGCACAGCGACACCGCGGTCAACAAAAATGGCGACAGCCGCTGTTGTGCCCAAGAGGAACCGATTCCTTCTAAAGCCGTCATTGCCGCTGTCGCTAATTTTTTGTAGTGTGAACTGCGAGTTTCCAGCCTGGCGCTATTCTCCTTCGGCTGGAATAAACGAAGGAAATAGCCAAAACCGCGCTACTCATCGTCCACTCCCAAGCAGACTGGTTCTGTCTAAAAGAAGTTCCGCATTGCGAGGGCACATGTGTTGAATTGCTTTGTTATTGAAGCCAGCCTAGATTACTGGAGCCGAATTGAGAACTGGCGCTGCAAGACAACGGCCGGATGAAGCACTTTGCCGTCGATCTTGAATACGGTGGCAGTCTCCTGTCCTTCACCGAACAGTAGAAGACCCTGATGTGGACCCTCCAGAGCAACATGCATTGTGAAAGAGAAGTTGGTATAGGTTTTGAATGAAGACGTCGTAAAAACGTGAGAAAGGCTAATAACTTTGAAGTAAGCGGACTTCTCACCGTTGAAGGTCTCGGTGCCTTGATAGACTAGTTGTCCCGCAGCGACTGTGAATTGGCCTCCGAACCCTTCTCGCTCGCGGCGAGGTGTGAAGTTGGTTTGACCGGGCAGAATGCCTTCTGGAATCTTCTGTGCGGACTCCTGCATCTGATGAATGTCTTGAGCTTTGAAGAACAAGAAGTTGCCAACCTCATTCTTTCGCACTGGTGCAAAAATGTCTTGCAAGTGCTCGAGGGCCTGCGTGTTGTCCGCGTAGGAGTAAGAGAAGGGCGTTGGGAAATTTTGAATGAGTTTGGCTAGGGGCTGAAAAGGCAGTTGGGAAATTGCTTTGGGTGAACCCGAGCGATATTGTGCGTTCGGCGAGAGAGTTAAAGTGCGAATATTCGCATTGTCTTTTTTCTGAATCACGATGCTCACAGGAATCTGGATTTCCTGAATTTGAAAAGGATCGTCGGCTTGAACCGTCAGGTCTTGTGTCTTGGTCGAGAAAGTCGTGTCCGTGTCTTCATAGAAGTAATTGAGAGTTTCTCCCGCAGTAAATTGATGGTGCCGAAGACCATCGTCCGCATTTGCAGGGGCGCAGGTAGTGGCGATAATGCAAGCAGCTGTGATGCAGGCGGCTGTGATCATGCAAGCAGTCGTGACCATCAACCGTATGAAGCATGCAACCAGCAACTGAAAAGGCTGCACTGTATCCGGTGCCTGCTGATGCCACCAATTCTTGCATTTCGGAATCGTGCTTCTAATGTTGGGCACTTGAATCGCTTCGGTACAGATCTCTACTCACATACTTCGTATGACATTACCGTTCATATTCAGCTTGGTTTTCCCTCTTTTGAGGCACCGAATACAGTATCATGACTCTTGCAGGTAAACCGAAAAGTCCGAACAACAGCATATCCCAGCCTAACCATCAATAGGAACATCGCGATTTAGATAGGCCAGCGATTTGTCTTGCGGCATCTTGAGCACGACGACGGTGCACGGTGCGGCGTCGACGATTTCGTCTGCGACGCTTCCAAACCAGAGGCGGGCGAACCCATGGCGAGCGTGACTGGGCACCACGACTTGATCGGCGTCAAACTGTTTGCATGCTTGCGCGATCACCTGGGCGGTTTCGCCTTCGAGAATATCGGCTGTGGCATCGATGTTGAGCGACTCTTTGAGCGTGCTCTTCATGTGGTCCAACACACATTGCTCCTCTTTTCTCTCAATACCAACAACATCCGGAATGCCTTCCACCGGAGAGTCAGCAAAGCCAGGCACAAGCACGTGTATCAAGTGGATCTGCGTATCGCCGGCATATTTCTCTTTCAAGATGTGTGCCAGTGCGGTTTTAGCGCTTTCTTCGCCGTCGATAGCCACAACGAGTTTCATGATATTTCCCCTGTAGTCTGAGTTGTCCGCATATTATGTCACACCCTCCAAATCAAGTTTATGGATGAGCTGCGAATGTGTACTTGATGTTAGCATTTCCTCGCGCACCACTTGTGGTGCTGCCGCAACACGGCGCAACCTGCGCAAATCACAACATTTTGTTTAATGAATCAGGGTTTTTCCTATTCCCTCTCGGTCTATGATTGGCGACAATAGCAGCGGTTGCATTGCTCCCATTTACTAACAATTCGCAAGACCTGTTTCCATCTAACGCTGGAGCATTCGTTATGCGCGTGCAGCAAAGGCCGTCCCTTTCTGTGTTCTCGGCAATTCCAAATCATCCTTCTCGGAATTCAAAAGTATGACCACACCGACTCCAACAGCAGTAACCGACACAGCAGTAACCGAAAGAGCCAATGAGAAGGTGCCCATGCGCTCGGTTGAGTTCAACCACCTGCCCATGACCGTAATTAGGGCTCTACTCAAGAAACACGATCACGTTTGCATCGTTGGCCTCGGCATTCTCTCTATCATTCCCCTTGTCGTCTGCTGTGTGTTTAGTACTTTCTGGATGATCTGGGCCGTCTGGGGCGTCGTAATTGCAGGCTCAATAGCGCTGGCCTGGTCACTGCGACTGTATGCTGAGGGACGAACGGGTCTTGTGAAGTTCGACAGCACGGGAATGTCCATCAACAGACCTGAAAGACCTTCCCTGCTTCTACCATGGCAGGCGCTGCGGCACGCGGACCTGAAGAAGAAGAGTAATACGGCAGGGTGGAACGAGGCCAGGCTGCTTCTGTGCTTCGAAGAGGGCCTACTGCCGGCTGACTTAGAGACTGTCAGCCCATGGTGGATGGAACGAGGAAGGACCGGTGAATGTGTAATTGATATCGATTTGCGTGCCGTAGCCAAACGCGACCACCTGAAGCTGATAGGTGTTTTGACCAGACTGTTGCCGCCTGGTCGTGTCAGCAAGAATCTATTGACGTACGTGTCACCGGAACACAACCCTAGCTTCACTGAGCTGTGGAGCGAGTCGCTGATGCTGGCAGGGCGAAGAAGTTCAGCGACACAATTGTCCCCTGGCGATTGGCTCAACGATTATCGCTTCGAAGTTGTCTCGATACTCGGCGCTGGCGGTCAGGGCACAGCATATGAGGCGATCGATCACTTCCCAGTGCAGCCAGGGGCATCGCGGGTAGTGCTCAAGGAATTTGTTCTGCCAGTACATGGCGACTTCGAAGCGGCAGCTAGCGCGCTGGCTCTTGTGCAGCACGAGGCTAGTATTATTCGCAGCTTGAATGCTGAGTTCGCGGTCAAGTTCTACGATCTCTTCGTCGAGGACTGCCGTGCTTATCTGGTTCGTGAGTTTGTCGATGGTATGTCTTTGAAAGAGATGGTAGAAAACGCTGGGTCTTTGAGCCTTGCGCAGGTCTGTCGACTTGGTGTGAGCATGTGCGAGATTCTCGACCATCTACATACGCGAGTGCCACCGATCATTCATCGAGATTTCACTCCAGACAATCTGCTTTTGAGTGACAATCTCAAACTGATTGATTTCGACATTGCGCGTTTCGACAATGCCGGTAGGTCGAATCAGGTGGTCGGCAAGCCCAACTATTTGTCTCCCGAACAATTCAGAGGCCAGGCGACCGCGCAAAGCGACATCTATTCGTTGGGAGCGACGCTCTTCTTCTTGAGCACAGGAAGGCAACCCATGCCAATCTCTGCATCGCACCCGAGGTCTGCGTGTCCGTCTTTATGTGAGCAGTTTGATGCAATTGTAGCCAGGGCAACAGACGTCGATTGCGCAAACAGATATGCCTCAGCCATGGTACTGCGTCAAGAGCTTATTAACTTGCTGGAGGAAAATGATGCAACGTTGTAACCCCAGCATCGTCAATCGTTCGCTTGCCGCCTTCCTTGGTGCCATCGCAGTGCGTTTGTCGGATTCCGTCGCCAAATTGAGCATGGTGGTTGCACAAATGGCACTTATTGCGTTCGTGTTTTCCGTCACTGTGCCCCTGACTTTGGCGTATTTCTTTTGGCTCTTATATTTGTGGTGGTCGTTTTGGTTTGCTCATGAGTCCCCTATAAATCTTTGGGCTATGTTGGGCGTAATAGCCTGCACCATTACATTTTTTCCTCAAGCAATCAAAATGGCTGTTCAAGGTAAAACTGCGGGCTCCGCTCAGCTCTTTAGAGATCCGGTGTCAAATGTCATGTACAAAACACCGACCACGTTTGGCACTCGCTGGTGGATCATTCCGTTTTCGATCGTTGGTGCTCCTGGAATTTTCGCAGCCTTGACGCTGGCTGGTTTATCGGCCGTTCCAAATTTACCGGATAACAGCTATTGGGCACTGCCTCAGGTTCAGTTTATTGTCGGTTTCTTCTCCGTCCTGCCATTCTTGGCTAGCAGCAAACTATTCTTGTCCCTGAGTAGGAAGTACCTTACCGTAGGGATCGGTCCTGATGGATTAGTAACGAAAAGCGGCAGAAGCTTTTCGCAGTCGATCGCATGGTCGAATGTATCGACCGTGATAGTGGACAAACTAGACTATGTACAAGAATCTAACTATCATGCGGATGATTTGCAGCAGCAAAAACTAGTGCTCACTTGTGGCACTCAAGACTCAATCTCAATTGCTCTTCACACTCTCAACCCTAATGAGCGAAAACGCCTGGCCTTGGAGTTAAAGAGCCATTTGCCCACGCGGGTTTTCACCGAGTCCGGTCTTAACTTCATTAAACAAGTATGCCCAGAGCCTGAGAAAAAGAGAGTTGATGGCGATGAAGGCAGCTGCGCCACTGCGTCTCTTACAGACATATGGCAGCAAGATCTCAAACAACACATTGGCCGCACCAACTATGTGCCCTTAGAAATTGATGCTCAGCTTCAGGGTGGGCGAATTCAGATTACCGGCTATCTCAGCTCCGGCGGGTTCTCAACCACTTATATGGCTGAGCGCATGTCCAATTTGGAAAACAAAAGAGAAGTAGTGGTGATCAAAGAATCGTCCCTGCCTCAGGGACTGAGTGATGTGGCAAGGTTGAAGATTTCTGATATGTTCGCCCGCGAGGCACGGCTGCTTCAGAAATGCAATCATCCACGAATTGCCAAGGTCTTGGATTTTTTCCATGAAAACGGACGAGAGTATCTCGCTCTGGAATATCTCCCGGGAGTCAGACTAAGTGACGTGATCAGCAAAGAAAGCAAGTCTTCAGAACTGCAATGCATCAAGTGGGCACTCGAACTTTCGCAGCTGCTCGATTATCTCCATACCATCGAACCTGCGATTATCCATCGAGACTTTACTCCGGAGAATCTGATTCTGCATACCTCCGGTCACCTGCACCTGATTGACTTCGGGGCAGCCAATGAATTTCTCGGAGGCGCAACCGGCACGCTAATCGGCAAACAGGCATACATCGCGCCCGAGCAATTTCAGGGCAAGGCCACTACGCAAAGTGATATTTACGCGCTTGGTGCGACCTTGTTTTTTATATTGACCGCTCAAGAACCATTACCTCTAAGTCCATCGCATCCCAGACTTGTGAGACCAGAGATCTCTGAGGACCTTGATCAATTTATCGCCAGTTGCACCGAACTTGATCCTCTCAAACGCATCGGTTCTGCCAGTGAGCTGATTGGAACTCTTACAACCTGGCGTACGCGCCTGGCTGCAGCTGACAGAGAATAAGTGCAATCACGCTAGTTCGACATCGACAAGAGCATCGTAGAATGTTGCTGCCGCGCCCATATCGGTCAGTCTCTGCGATGTGACATCATTGGCGTTGGTGCCGTCGGTCATTTTCTTCCACCAGATTGAAAGCGCAACGACAACTCCGGAGCGCGCTTTTTCAGAGACTCGAGCTCTGGCTGTGAAGTATCCGCGATCGTTGAAGATGCGCACCAAATTACTATCCTTGATTCCTCTCACTCCAGCATCATCAGGGTGGATCTCCAAAAATGGCTCCTTCTCTAACTTTATCGAGCTTGGCAAATTGGCGAAGCTTGAGTTGAGAAAACTGTGAGCAGGTGGAGAAATTATTGCCAGTGGATATTTGCAGGCAATTTCAGGAGCAGTCTGTGCAGATTCAGTTGGGGCAATGTAGCAAGGTAAGGGATCCATGCCCATTTGCGCAAGTCGTTCGCTGTAGAATTCACACTTGGTTGATGGCGTGGGAAATTTTCCTTCAGCAAAAGGGGCAAAAGTTTCCGGCACATTGAGCCTTTGCCATCCTTTTTCTTTCAGCTGCTCAAGCGAAATTCCTTCCATTCTTTCATGATTGGACGCGAGTGCTTGCCTGCCCATCTCTTCGTCGGAGTCTTTAAAACAATCCTCTGTGAAACCCATTCGCTCAGCCAGCAGACGAAACACTTCAGAGTTTGGTTTGCTTTCGCCAATTGGATCAATTGCCGGATTGTTCACCAAAACGTACAGATGTCCATAAGACTTGTGTAAATCAAACTGTTCAAGCTGCGTTGTCGCCGGCAGTAGAATGTCTGCATAGTCTGCGGTGTCAGTCTGGAAAATTTCATGCACGACGGTGAAGAGATCTTCGCGCTTAAACCCGGCAATCACTTTTTTCGATTCAGGAGCAACTGCAACGGGATTGGAGTTGTAGACAAAGAGCGCCTTGATCGGAGGATCAAGGGCAGTCTGCACCTGCTCCATCTGTGGCGTGCCGTTTGCATCGTCGGATTTATCCCAGCGCACCGTTCGCATGCTACCAAGCAACGCATCACCAATTGCCGACATATTGATCGTGCGTGGGTTGTTCCAAATTAGATCTGCTCGCTCCAACTGCGCAAAGTTGAGCGGATATGTTCCGGAAGTGGAGAGCAAAATGCCTCCCGATGCGTGTCTCCATGCTCCGATCAAAGCAGGTAAGCAGGCAACTGTGCGCACTGCCATGCCACCACCTGCGTGGCGTTGCATGCCGTAATTCAATCGAATGACAGCAGGTTTTATCTGCGCATATTCGAGGGCTAATTGCACGATCGATTCTTCCGGCAGACCGCAGATAGCAGCTGCCCGAGCGGGAGTCCAATCAGCAACTCTTTCTTTCAGTGCTGCAAATCCCAGTGTGTATTTCTCAATGTAATCATCATCCGTAAGATTTTCTTTGATGATTACGTGCATCATGGCCAGAGCAAGCGCAGCATCAGTGCCAGGCATCAAGGCAAGATGCTGATCGCACTTTTGAGCAGTGAGTGAGCGATATGGATCAATGGCAATTAGCTTGGCACCGCTTCGCTGCGCGGCAACGATCTTCGGCCACAGATGCACATTTGATGTAATCGGATTTGAGCCCCAGATCAGGATCAATTTCGCCTCGTCGAATCTCTCCAGATCAGTTCCGATAGAGGCACCGATTGTGTATTTATATCCTGCGGCGCCTGCGGATGCGCAGATGGTGCGATCGAGCAGCGATGCGCCCAGGCGATGAAAGAATCGGCGATCCATGGAGCTTCCCTGCACCAGCCCCATAGTGCCCGCGTAGCTGTACGGTTGAATCGCTTGCGGGCCAAACTGCGTGCGAACTTCATCAAACTTCGTCGCGATGGTATTAAGCGCCTCCTCCCAACTGATGCGAGTGAACTTGCCTTCGCCTTTTGCGCCCACGCGCATCATCGGGTACAGCACGCGTTTATCGCTGTATGTGCGCTCCAGATAGCGGTTGACTTTGTTGCACAGAAAGCCGTCAGTGGTCGGATGCTCTTGCGCTCCAGCGACCTTAATAGCCCTGCCATTCTCCACAGTTGTGACCAGGGCGCATGTGTCCGGACAATCGTGCGGGCACGCCCCGAGGACTGTCTTTTGTGCGCTTCCTGAGCGCTCGTCTTTAATGTCGTTGACCATATCTGCTGTTTCTGTGCGCCAGTCTTGATTGCGAGTTGTAAGTGCCAATCACTCGACTACGTAGTTACCCCATTGAAGACGGAAGCAGGGATTGCTAATGTTGGATTACGGATTAGCCCCCACCCATACCCCACCCCAAATGACCTTCCTCCATATTATGGAGCAATGTCGATTTTAGCGACCGTCAAGGTTGCAGGAGATTGCCATGTTTGAAGCTTTTGATCATGCCAAGGAATTAGTTGAGAAAAACCCCGGAACCACAGCGGTAGCTCTTGCAGCCGCCGGGCTTGCTTTATATCTCGGCCGTGGTCAGATCATGAGCTTGTTTAAACCATCGGCCGTGGAGGCCGGGGAGGCGTTTGTAAACGCCGGCACAGAGGCGGGAGTTGTGGGTCGTGCTGGCCTTAAGGGTAGCAATGAAATCAAAGAGTTTACCGTCCACCTTCCTGTTAGTGGCAGGCTCGATAATGACTTCGCAGCCCACATTAAGGGCATAGCCGGAGACGCAGGTTTGATCCGCTTGGCGCCACAGAGTGCAGAGGAGTTGGCAACGAGACTTGATCCGGCTGGTTTGAATTGGACTACAGTGGTTCCCCGGAACAAGGAAGTCCCCCTGTCAGCTTTTACCGAGCATGCAGCGCGAGGCATAACTATAGGTCCCATCATGGCTCCTTTGGTAGAGGATGGTGTCCCTTTGGCGAACAGGATGGATTTTGCTGCGTTTGATAGAGAGTTGAGACTGGCGAGAGAAGCTGGCGTTAATCCAATTGCCACTACTGATACGGTTTGGGGTGCACCTGGTGGAGAGCTTCGCATACCAGATGTACACTGGAGATTACCGAATAGCCGAGTTTCAGAACTTGACGCCGGACTAATTAAGCCGGGTGCGTAAATTGGAATGTATCGGAATGCGTTGATCTGGTCTTCGCTCTTAGAGAACATAAATCACAAAATACGCGACTTTGAGTTGCTCATATGATTTGATTATTCGGAGCAGGGTGGGACGCCTACGTTGCTGGGATATCGAGCGGAGAAATTCCGGTGCTCGATTGCCTTCCCCAGTTAGCGCGTCGGAGGACATGAGATGATCAAGTCTGGAGCAAGCTTGTCGGCCAAACATAGCGAAGCTGATTCAAAAACTAACCAGGCAAAACCGCTTGCTAACTACAATATGTTTGCCTCAAATCCCGTCTTGGTGCAGTTGGTGAAAAGCCACGGCGGCAATTGGGGAGTTCCTAAACTGGAGGAGTTCGGCGCCTTCCTGGGAAGTCTGGAAGCGGATGAATTAGCCATTCAGGCAAACCGCAATGAGCCTGAGTTACATACCCACGACCGCTTCGGCAATCGTCACGACTTTGTCGATTTTCATCCGGCATACCACGCTTTGATGGAAGCGTCCATGAAGTATGGCGTGCACAATTTGCCCTGGGTCGACCCCCGCGCCGGCGCGCATCTGGTGCGGGCGGCCTTGATGTTTATGGCTTTCCAGAATGAGGCTGGCCATTGTTGCCCAATGTCGATGACCTACGCGTGCGTACCCGCGCTTCGGCTGCAGCCTGATCTGGCGGAGATCTGGATGCCCAAGATCTGCTCAAATAACTATGACAAGCGCTTCCTTCCGGCCAAGCACAAAAACAGCGTCACGCTGGGCATGGGCATGACGGAACGACAGGGCGGCTCGGACGTGCGGGCCAACATCACCACGGCTGTGGCGAAAGGGCAGCCGGGACCGGGTCAGGAATACATGATTAATGGTCATAAGTGGTTTTTGTCGGCACCCATGTCAGACGCATTTCTTGTGCTTGCCAAAATCGGCACGGATCTGTCTTGCTTTCTGGTGCCTCGTTGGAAGCCAGATGAAACGAAGAACGGCATCATCATCAACCGTTTGAAAGACAAACTGGGCAACCGCTCCAATGCCAGCAGCGAGGTCGAGTTTGTCGACGCGCTTGGCTGGCTGGTTGGCGTTGAAGGACGCGGTGTTGCCACCATCATTGAAATGGTGAACCACACGCGTCTTGACTGCATGCTTGGCGCTGCCGGGCTGATGGAGCAGTCAAAGCTGCAAGCCATGCACCACTCAAATTTCCGCGGTGCCTGGGGCAAGATGCTGATCGAGCATCCACTGCAGTTGAATGTGTTGGCGGATCTTGCTCTGGAGTCCGAAGCGGCGCTGCGTCTATCCATGCGTGTGGCGGCTGCCTTCGACCGCTCTGCCACCGAATCCGGTGAGGCCAACTTCAAGCGCATCGCCACCGCCGTAGGCAAGTATTGGATCTGCGAACGTGCACCGGTGCATGTGGCAGCAGCCCTGGCCTGCTTCGGCGGCAATGGCTATGTGGAGGAAGGTCCGATGCCCAGGCTCTTTCGTGAAAGTCCATTGCTGGGCATCTGGGAAGGCTCATCAAACGTCATATGCCTTGACGTTCTGCGCGCCATTAGAACGGATCCGGACAGCCTTGATGCATTCCTGGCCGAACTCGAGCTGGAGCTGGAGTTGCCACCACGGACGGTGGATCCATTTGAGCTCTTCAAGGCGTTCGAACTGTATGTAGCAGCACTGAGGAAAGACCTGGTCGCACTCAGCGCTGACGCGAAGAGCAAGCAGCCGGAAGTAATGGCCCGCTGCGAAGTGAGCATGCGCTCTGTGGTTGAGCGCATGGCGATTGCCTTACAGTCCTCATTGATGGTGCGCCAAGCACCGCAGTTTGTCGCAGATGCTTTCATCGCTTCCAGAATCGCTCATCTGGGCGGCCGCGCATTCGGCACATTGCCTGAATTGGCGGATGTGAAGGCGATTGTGGAGAGAGCGTACCAGCTGGTATCTCTTACCTAATCGTATAACGTTATACGCAACGCGTAATACGATCTCCTGAATGTCTAGCCAGTCAGCAACATTGCCAGAAGAACTGACCTTCCGGCTTGCCATCGTCTGTGGTGCGGATAAAAATGTAGCCGATACCAGTATCACCAAAGTTAGGTCCCGGGCAAGTCCACATCGTGCCTATGTCTTCTTCATTGCTGACGAACACCCAGGCAGGAGCGGCTGGATTTTTCTCTTTCGGCTTTTCATACTCGTACTTTTCTTTCACCTTTCTGCCGACCTGGCATCCAACTTCGTCGGCGGACGGCACAGGGCAATAGAAGCGGTAGGCAGAATCCAGCTGTCCAATGAAGCGCCAGGGATCGCCCGGCGCCTCGTCCGGGCTCTGCACCCAGCTCGGCACGCTGCCCAGGCGCGTGCACTCTAGAATCGAATAAAGGATGTCTTTCTCCACTTCTGAGTAAGTCACATACTCAAAGTATTTCTGGAAATCGGCGTCCGCAACTTTGTCCTGCCGCGTCAGCCAGGAAACTGCTCGTGCCTCAGTTTCAATTTGAATGTTATTGGCTGGGCATTCAGTCAGCGCGTCAACCAGATCTTCGGCATCCAGGATGAGACAGGCATTAGCGCCGGAGTCTGCGCTCCACGACTCACAACCTCCCGGGTCGTGGTTGCATTGAAAAACGAACAGTACTCGCCCCTTCCTTCCCAAATCCAACCTGACATCGTCATGCAGGAATTGGGCGAGCAAAGATTGGTGGCCGCCGCATTCTTGACACTCAGGCCAGCGCTCCACAGGCAATCCCCATGGCAGCCCGCCGAGCTTGTCTTGAGCTGCGGTCTGCTTTGGCAGTTGACTGGCTAATCTTAGATCAGGCAAAAAAGTTTGCATGTGGTCTATCCGATGGCAGGGAAGTCTACGATGATAGAGGATAGGACCGCTAACTTCCGCTTATGTTAATCAATCTTTGGCAGGGAAGTTGTATCAAGCTAATCGCCAAGGCCGGCAAGCTGGAAGATGCAAAATCACTGGTCCTCATATTTCATATCTGAGGCTTTTGGCCTCTGGTGACTGACCAGTTTGTAGATACCCGTTGGGTTGACATGGGCGCCACCAAATTTCTCCGGTTCTTTGCAGCCGATAGTGACCTTTTCTTGGGAAAAGTCGAATGTCATCTTCAAGTGGTCCATTTTCTCGCCGCTGTCATAGACCGCATGATTGTTTTTTATCGCTGCCGTACCAACTACCTCTCCGATGTTTGGAGCGTTGGGATCGCTATTGTATTGAGCGAAGAGATGGAATTTGATCGTCTCTCCGGTTTTGCCTTTCATATCCTGGACCCAAAGAAGACCTGAATGCAGTCCATTCTCCTTATCATATTTACCGGTTGGATTTAGTGCACCCTTCTCTATTTGTTTGGAAACTCCGGCTGATGATGGCACTAGAATCAACAAAGTTGATGCGGCTGCCGCAACGATCAAACTGTTGATTAAACTGGAGCAAAGTCCCTTGAGAGGCATCGCTGTTGGAGCTGGTTTCATGTTATCTCCTGTGGATAGAGCTTCACTCTCGATCTCGATTGGCAATTTTATTCGCTTCGTTTATGTATTTCATTGTCGCCTCGTCCAACATTCCCCGGCTAGCTTGTGCGGAACCTTCTTGCTGATACATGGTGCCGAGCGACCTGGCAATGTTTGCATCGCCTCCAGTAAACATGGAAAGCAGATCGCTCCAGCGTTTGGCAAGCGCTTGCACCGCAACGTCGGCAGGATCACTGCCGCTCTCCATCAGGGCGCGCACTTCTTGTATCAATTGCGTCCAATCTTTTTCAGCTTGACGAATCGCATCCTCGCCAAGAGCATTGGCTCGCGACTTCAATTGATTCAGCTGGTCCTTCGTATAATATTTCTCGTGCATTTTTATCTCCTCAATCAGTTGCAAGATTTGATCAGTTGATGGGTTTTGCCCCATGCGCAACCCGAGCGCGATCTTCTCAACGTTATCGATTAGCCGTGTTTGTTCTTCCAACTCTTTCTGAAGTTTCGTCAGGTGCATCTCCAGAATTTTCATTGGCGAGGAGGACGGATCATTCAAGACTGTTCGGATATCATCAAGAGGAAATCCAAGCGACCGCAAAGAGATCACTTGTTGCAGGCGCAAAATGTCAGCTTCTGTATAAAGCCGATGTCCAGACTCGGTGCGGGCAGACGGGGACAAAAGCCCAATCTCATCGTAATGGTGCAACGTTCTTACAGAAACGCCGCTGCGTCTGGCCAACTCTCCCACTTTCAATGGCATTTTGATTCCTCCAGGAGCATCTTAAGACCTGACGTTGCGTGAGGATCAAGAAATTTTTGTTGTCTGACCAAATGCTACTCATGATTCAGCTTCGACCTCTATATCTAGTATTTCCTTCAAATGGCATCAAGCTCTGGCGATGATGCGTTTGATAAGGCTGCTCTGCGTGCCATTCAAGAGACCACCTGGCGGACGTTGCCAGCTGGGGCAGATCCTGAAACGCCCATTACGTTCACCTTCACAGGTAATGTTGAGTAAACGAAATATCTGAGGATCTACTTGCTGTTGGGGTAAGTAACTGCTGGAGCCTTCACAAAAGCTTGCAGGGTGTTCTAATGGCAGCTGTCAACTACGAATATGTCTACGCTTTTCCATCTCTTTTGGAAGCCGTTGCCGACGGGCGGCGCCTCACATTGGCGACCTGCGGCGGGGTAGAAAAGCACCCCTATTTCTTTCAGGGCCGGTTTATGCAGCCGAGGCGCTGCGCCGATATGCTGCTCACCATCTCTGAGATCAGCCGCACTCGATTTTACTCACCTACTGAAATACGCGAGCGTATGCTGGCAGCAGCCGACCCGGTTGTGACCAGCGGCGGCGATCGTTTGCGTTTCGAAGCCTTTTCGGTTTGTTGCGGTGCATATGCACGGGTCGATTTGCGCCCCGAAGCAGTGGACGGTGATTATATAAGCCGTGGCACAACAAATGTCGATTTCAATCCGCCAATGCGAGCGGCTCTGACCAGCATTCTCAATACTGAGAGGGTGGGGCTCAACGTCGGAGCCAACTCTGTCGAATTGGAACGCGGCGCCGGTAAGGTGATTGAGCGCAAAGTCAAGCTGCCGGTGCGCTGGCTCAAAGGATTTGTTGAAGTGCAGGCTTACCAGCCGAAAATGAAACCTGTCTTCGAGATCTGCGCTGACGAAGCGCGGCGTTTCTTCCGCACCCTGCCCACACATTCAATTACATCAAAAGGAAATGTGATGTATGTGGTAGCCGCAGGCAAAGGATTGCGGCTGAGTACGCGTGAAGCACCAAATGCGGTGCTGCTTGGTGCACCTGGTCGCTTGAAAGTTTTGGATCCTTTGCTGCGGCATGCAAAGCTGCTGCGTGTTTATGGAGGCCCTGAGGGAGTGAGTGGCTGGGAAGTGGTGCTGGATGATGCCAGCTTCCATCTGGTGCTTAGCCCGGATGCATCCAGAGGGTTCTCCGGCCAGGGGCAGGTCCTATCGCAACTGGCAAAAGGGCGGGGCGGCGATGCTCTTGCTGGTGTGAAAGCAACCTTGAAGTGGCAATCGCGCATGGAGCCCAACGTGCTTGCTCGCCAGTTGCAGGTGGATACAGAAGTGATATCGGACGCCTTAGCGATGTTGGGTACGCGCGGGCTGGTGGGCTATGACCTCGCAGACGGTGCCTTTTTTCACCGCGAGCTGCCATTCGATATGCAGCTGGTGGAAGAGTTGCAGCCACGCCTGCTCAATGCTCGAAAAATGGTGGAAGAAAAAGCGGTGCGAATCGTCAAGCGCACGGGCGAGCGAGTCGAAGCCTATGTCAAAGGAAGCGAGGTCGAGCATCGCGTGGTCATTGACGGCGATGAGGCCAACTGCACCTGCACATGGAACGTCAAACACAGCGGCGAACGCGGTGCCTGTCGCCACATCTTAGCCCTGGAGATCAGCATTTCGGATCAAGACAACGGAAAAAATAACTAAGGAGTGAACCCGTGAATAATAGTGATCTGGACAACGTATTGCGCACACTTAGCGTGCCGGACTGCATAAACGCGCTGGAGAAACTGAATGAAAAGGAGCGCAAAGCACTGTCAGAGCGCGCATTACAGTGGCTGACGGTGAGCACGGGTCATAACCTTAACGAGCCACAGTTGCAATTCTGGCTGACCAGAGCCGGTGGATTGGCAAAGATTGCCACCGCGCTTGGTGGCAGCATGGAACTACCCAAAGACATACAGCGAATGTTCAACCACATTGAAGAAGCAAAGAAATTAGCCGGACAGTTGCCGCCGGAGGCAATAAAACCGGCCGCCATCGAGCCGGCTCGGGTGGCAGTCTTCGGCACCTGCACATTGACAGAGATCAAAAAATATGATGGACAACCTGTCAATGTTGATGTTTGCTATCAGCTGCTTGTGGCGCGCAAGCCACGCTGGACAGAACAATGGGCCGCATATGTGCTGGGAGACGATGCGCGCATCTACTGGCGGCTGATCAGGCGTCTTGAGACTGAAGGGATGATTACCATGGCAGTCGACTCCGACTATTTGCTGGGCATGGCCGTCGGCATGGCTGCAGCCGGAAATATTGCCGATCAGTTGCGCCAGGATCAAATTTTGCGCGAGAGGCTCTGGCCGATGCTCGAAGAAGATGACGTCACTCGTCTGTTTATCGGCCAGCCGCCGTCGAAAGTGAAACGCCGTCGAGACATTTGGCAATGGCGCGATTACGTGCGCGGCTACAACAAGGACTGGTCGGCGGCTCTTGCCGAAGTTGCGCAAGAAGGGACAATATCTCGCTTGCAACTGCTTAACGTCACTGCTGCTGTTTTAACGCGCGTGGCCCTGGAAGCCTCTGAGGGTGCAAGCAAGTTGGATCTGACGTGGTTTAGCAATCTGCATGCTCAACTGTCGCCAACCTCCGAAGAAGATGCCGCTCTGGCGGAAAGTTACATTCGCCTGTTGTATAGCCGCAATGCCGCCACTGTAGGCTGGATCATCGGGCGTCTGAAAGAGATGGTGCTAGCGCACACTGACGTGCCGGTTGAATCGCTTTGCGCAGCACTGGAGTCTGTGTTTCTCGTCAAAGGTAAAGAGAATGCGCTGAAAGCGCTTGACTGTCTTGCCACCATCGCCGAAACAATTCCCTCGGCTCGATGCGCCGTTGGGCTGGCGGCCCTTGGCGCGCTCGAAAACGACAGTCAAGACATACAGAAGCGGTCCATTTCTTTGCTGGAGAAATACGGCAAGGATCAAGGCGAGGTAGCGCAGAAGCTGCGCGATAACCTGGACAGGGTAGCCATTGTGCACCGAGAACGGGCACAAAATTGGTTGCAAAAACAAAGCGGTGGTGGTGGCGCTGATGGTGCTAAGGGTGGCGTTGTCAGTGGAGCTGCTAGCGGTGCTGCCCGTGGTGCTACAGGGGGCGCTGCTGGAAGCGCTGCCCGTGGTGCTACAGGAGGCGCTGTCAGTGGAGCTGCTGGTGGTGGCGATACTGAAATAGCAAGTGAGGCAGCCAATGCGAATGTGGTGCGGCTGCCGGAACGTTCAGTTGTCGATGTAGCGCAGCGGCTGGAAGGTCTTAGCGAAGCCTGGCAGTCTTGTGCCGGAGTCAAGACGGCAATAAAGGCAATTGAAGACGGAGCGCCAGATGTTCCAGCGCTCGACTTTGACGGTACTGAGTACCCACGGTTGAATCCCGACAAAGCTTTCCAGCCAGTGGAAAATTTCGATGAGCTCGTATTCTTAATGGCCAAACTTTTACAGAATTACGAACTCTCCCTCAATGCAGATGAGTTGGAACGAGCATTGGATGCTATCGCCAGGTTAGGAGCCGCACCGCCAGCCGATTATCAACAGCGGTTGCAAGCGATTGCAGCGTTGCCGATGTTTGGACCGATAGGTGGCGGGCTGGAGCTCTGGTTGAAAGGCGCCAAACTATCAAGCCGCTATTCATACACAAAGCCTCATCCCATCGATCAGATGTTGGTGAGCAGGTTTGATTGCGCCGGCAAACAGGCCCGGGAGCGCAAGCCAAGCGTGATGTTGAGCAGACCAACCCATCAAGGCGGCTGGATAGATCCAATGGTGCTTGTCGAACGAGTGCTTTCACCAGTCACGCAAAACGATTCCAGCAACAACCCTTCAGCGTCAGGCCAACAAGACTTAAAGTCGCTGGCGGCGCAAGTTCTAACCGGCGCAACCAATTATGTTCTCTCCGCTGTAGGCATCACCTCTATACTGCAAGTCCAAGATGGTGACCTTCTCGATCAGAGTCTGGCTCTGCTGCGGCTTGCTCCAGATAACCGCAAACAAGCTCTTTTCCAACTTGTTAGCGCGGCGCCCAAGCAAAGCGAGTTTATCAATGCGCTGCGTTATGCCCTCGGCGATGGGTCAGTTCAGATCGGTTCAAGCGCACATTTATGGATAGCAGCTGCGCGAGCGCGGGCGCCGTTTGCAGACGATGATGCGGTGGAGAGCAAGTTTCCAGGTTGTGGCCCAGACGGGGGCCAGGCAGCGCAGTATCCACTGCTCACCAATATCATTAAGAAGACGGTCTCGGAATACTATGCACGGTTGACAAACGCTCAGTCATTCGCTAAGCCAAAATGGGACGACTTCAGATTATTCGATCGTCTGCCCAAAGCAACGGGCAGCGACGACAAGCTGGACGGAATTGTCACCGCCGCCGCCCATCGAGGTGGGGACCGCAGCCGTTATCAAACCTGTCCATTCAACAATCGGGATTGGGCGTCAACGATGTCTCCCTTGATCATTGAATCATGGTTTGCTCATGGAGTTGAAGCTATTGCGCGCAGCGAAGCCCGGTCGACTTCAAGTTCAATGGAGGACACTTTCATTGAGAAACTCTATGATCCTGATGTTCCGCTAAAACAAATGGCCCTCTTGACCTTGGTCATAGGGCTTTCGTGTAAATCTGCACCGGCTGTGGAAGCGCTTATTCAAACTATTGACGACGGGCGACTCAACTCAAACAAGTTGGCCCGCATAATGAATACGCTGCGCGAGCTGGAGAGACCACTGGGCGCAGATGAATATGCGGTGCCGCTCGTGTCGCTTACCAGGTGGTCGAAGGCGATGAAGACAGCTGTTTTGACTTCGCCTTATCACGCGCTTGTGATTAGAGGCGCCATTGAACAGATGCTTTCAGGCGATCCAGCAAATGCACCAAAAGACTTGCACACCATCCTCGAAGTTTTGCTTGAGATATCGATTCAACAGCAACAAAGCATTACCCGCGCTGATGCGCGCCAGTATTTATCCGGCATAAAGACTTCGGGCAAGACGGCCAAGCTGGTAAAGCAACTGCTGGCTCTCAAGAAAGGACCAGACGGAGACAGCATCTGTGCGGAGGCGCTGGCATATGCACTGGAGAAGCGTATCGAGCGCGCACAACGATGGCAATCTTGGTGCGAGCGCAACGAAAAAGCCGGCCGCAAATCAGCACCGCTGGCGGTGACATGATGCCACCGAGTTTGGTGTTCATTTGGCAACTATTGTTAGATGAGTTTACTTTGCATCCATACCGTCTGTGCTGTTATCTACATCTGTGAACACGACATTGCAATGTGGCAGACTGCGGACAAGGTGCTCCTTCTCCTCCTTTGTCCAGGAACCTTTTTCTTTTGGCAGAGCTACCTGGAGAATAGCCAGACGGGTTTTGGAAGCAAGCAGCTGTAGGATAGCGCGATCAAATTGCTGCCCATCCAACACTAGAGCCTCCAGTCTCTTTTGCTTGAGGAGCTGCCTCAGTCCGTCATCTGTCAAGTGAGGATTATTTCTGATATCTAGATTTGCCAGGTCGCACTCGGCAATCATTGAGAGATCAGCATCACTAAGCCGATCATATCGGAGAAACAGGGAGCGCCCGCGGTCCGAAGTATGCCACGGAACTTTGAGTGTCTTGAGCAATGCCGAGGCATTTTTGCCAAAGGAAAACTCCAGAAGTTTGAGCTTGCCCAGGATCTGCAAGTGACTCAGATCATTGCCATCCACCTGTGTGCGGATAAGATACAAAAAGGTCAGGCTCTGCATGCTGTTCAGCTTCAAGTTTGCCAGACCGTCAGCGTTTAGCGGAACATTTTTGAATCTCAATTCCTTGAGGTCCTTCAAATCGCCAACATACGCCATTGCAGTATTAAAGGGCCCTGGCTCAACGTCCTGATACTCACCGAAATCACACGTCAGCATTTGAATGTCGCCCCGTCTAAAACGGCTAAATAGAGTGGGGTGATCGACAGTGAACCATTGTGAGGGCCGAAACTCTACATCACAACCAGGCGGCACCGGAATATTCCCTGCAGCATTCTTCTTAAATTCACCCTTGGGGTACACATAGCCAATTGCACTATTCCAGGTATATGTCGGGTCATTGCGTTGAATGCCAAAATGAAACGTTCTGCCGTGCTGCACGTCTCCTTCGCAGAAGGAAACACCTCGCCCTGCAGTGCTGAGGAGTGCGGGTTCGGAAGTGGCGTTATCGTTAGGGCGAGATACTTGCTGTGGCCGCAATATGTAAGTGAGCAGAGCAACTGAAGCAATTACGAAAATGGGCAGCAGGAGGTACAACCGCGAAAATGGCAGGCGGTGAGGCGGAACCTTCGAGGTGGAGGATGCAGGCGGCGATGGTGCCGCGACAGCCTCGCCTCTTTGCGCAAGAATTAGATCGTCAGCCAACCTGAGACAACTCGCATAACGATTGTCTGGTTCCTTGGCCAGCATCTTCTGGACTATGCTCTCAAGCGCCGGTGGGAAGTTGAGGCCCAGGGAAGCCTCCGCCAAGGGAGGAACCGGCCCAGTGCGATGTTGCATCATCGTCTCCAGTGCTGTTTGGGCGCAGAAGGGAGGTGCTCCCGTGAGCGATTCATAGAGCACACAACCGAGTGAATAAATGTCGCTGCGGTGGTCCACTTTGATGCCGGAGCACTGTTCAGGGCTCATATACAAAGGTGTGCCGAAGACTTCACCGGTCTTGGTCAGCCCCTCTGCTTCAGCTTCTTCAGCGAGTTTGGCGATACCAAAATCAACTATCTTAGGCACAAATGCTGTGCCTCCATCGCATTTTTCCAGAATTATGTTGGACGGCTTGATGTCTCTGTGGATGACACCTTGCTGATGAGCATAGCCCACAGCAAAAGAGACAGGGATAAAAATCTTCAGCGCTTCTTCGACGGGCAGCCGTCCCAGCTCTTTGAGATGCTGCGATAATGTCTGGCCGTCGACGAACTCCATAACCAGAAAAAGGCGACCGTCATCCACACCAAAATCCACCGCTCTTACGATATTGGCGTGATCGAGCTTGCTGGCTGCTTGCGATTCTTTTTGAAAGCGCCGCTGCCAGACCGTTGATTCCATACTGGCACTGAGCGTCTTAACAGCGAAGCGCTTTTTCATCAAGACTTGCTCCACGGCGTAGACAGAGCCTGTCGCTCCGCGGCCAATCAAAGAAAGCACTTTGTAACGCCCGGCAATCATGTCACCAGGCTCAAACTCGGTGCCGCTACTCTGAATCATCGAATTCGACCTTGCAAGGAGCCAGGCTGCGGCGCCACTGCTCCTTCTGTTCGTGTTTCACCTTGCCCAATTGGAGAAGTTTCAGGTTGATTTTCCGGGCAAGCTTTTGGACGGCCGAGGGATCAAATTGATTCCCATCTAACACTAAAATCTGCAGGCTTTTTTGCTTTTGGAGATGCGTTAGTCCGGCGTTGGTTAACGCAGGATTGCCGGAGATGTTCAAAAAATCGATGTCGAACTCAGCGATTATTTTGAGGTCATCGTCAGTAAGCTTATCACCGCGCAGAAACAGGGTGTGAATCACTTTCGCAGTGGGCTCAGAATTATGCCATTGGACCTTGAGTGTCCTCAGCAAGCCGGAGGCATTTTTTCCTGTGGAAAACTGCAGAACCTTCAGCTTGCGGAGGTTGACGATCTTCAGATCATTGCCGTCTACTTGTGTGTCAACAAGCGACAAATCGGTGAGGCTCGGCATACCGTCCAGCTTCAACCCTGCCAGACCGTCTGAATTGAGCGGAGTAGAACCGAATTCTAAGCCCTTGAGGTCCTTCACCCCACCAACATAAGGCATTGCAGCATTAAAGGAGACGGGATCAGCGTCGACCCACTCGGTCATAACAAACTTCAGTCTTTGAATGTCGCCCGCCTTGAAACTGCGAAATAAAAGGGGATGATCAACAGTAAAGTTGAGAGTGGGCTGAAACTGTACGTATGCGCCCGGTGGAACCGAAATAATCCCTTTAGCTGCTTGTTGATTCCTGATTTCCCCACCGCTTGGTGAACTGCTGGAGTAGAGGATTCCACTTCCGAAGGTAAATGTCGGGTCATTTGGTCTCTCACCAAAATGAAATACTCTTCCATGTTCCATATCACCTTGTAGGCAGAACAGGGCAGTTGCACGGCCGGGCAGATCTGGAGAAGCGTCGTTGTTGGCTTCCGAAGCGTTATTGTCGGCAGGTTTGGCAGCGCTGTTGCTGGGTTCCGAAGCGCCGTTATTATCGGCAGGTTTGGCAGCGTTGTTATCGGCTACAGGCTTTTGTTGCTGTGTAGTATGGAAGATGTAGATAGGAACCGCAATCAAAGCAATCACTGGAATGATGAGCAGATATAAGTACAATCTTGAAAGTTGCTGGCGTTTAGGAGCGATCTTAGTGTTAGAGATGGAGGAAGAGGAAGAGATGTCCGAGGCTGAGATCGGCTCACCTCTTTGTAGAAGAATAAGATCGTCAGCCAACCTGAGCCAACTCGAATAGCGATTCTCGGGCTCCTTGGCGAGCATCTTGAGGACAATCTGCTCAAGTGCCGGCGGGAAGCTGAGGCCAAACGAAGCCTCCGCCAAAGGCTGAACCGGCTCAGTGCGATGTTGCATCATCGTCTCCAGCGCCGTTTGACCGCAGAAGGGAGGCGCCCCTGTGAGCGATTCATACAGCACGCAACCGAGCGAATAAATGTCGCTGCGGTGGTCCACTTTGATGCCGGAGCACTGCTCAGGGCTCATGTACAAAGGTGTGCCAAAGATTTCGCCGGTCCTGGTTAGCGACTCTGTTTCAGCATCTTCAGCGAGCTTGGCAATGCCAAAATCAACAATCTTAGGCACTAACGTCTGACCATCTCCTCGTTCCAGAACTATGTTGGATGGCTTGATGTCTCGGTGGATGACGCCCTGTTCATGAGCAAACTCCATGCCAAAGCAGACAGGGATAAAAATTCTTAGTGCTTCGTCCACGCTCAGCCGCCCCACCTCTTTAAGATGCTGAGCCAGGGTTTGCCCTGCCACAAAATCCATAACCAGAAAAAGACGACCGTCATCGACGTTACCAAAATCTACAGCTCTGACAAGATTAAGGTGATCGAGCTTGCCGGCTGCTTGCGCTTCTTTTTGAAAACGTCGCTGAGACACCTCTGATGCCACTATGGAACTGAGTGTCTTAAGGGCAAAGCGCTTTTTCATGAAGACCTGCTCCACAGCGTAGACAGAGCCTGTCGCACCGCAGCCAACCAGCGAAAGCACCTTGTAACGCCCGGCAATCATGTCACCAGGCTCAAACTCAGGGGCTCCGCCTGCCTGCCCGCGCTGAAGATTTGCGGACATGCCGGTGCCCATCTCCTGTTTGGGGTTAGAGTTGCGCTTCTGTTCCTGATCGTGATTCATGGACAGCCAAGAAAGCTGAGACTAAGCAAAATCATATGATTTGTACCCAGTGTGCGCCCATTACAGTTAAATTGCGTATGTGACCACGTCGCTGGTGACGTGTTGGTTTCTGTGTTGGTATGATTGTCTCCTGAATACTTCGGGCTTTTAGTTTGTCATGTATGGCTGTTCTCGGGTTCATGGAGTTCGTCATGATTTGTACCTGCTCCAAGCGCTTGCAAGCAGCCTGGAAATTTTGTCCCGAGTGTGGACGCGAGATTGTCATTACTGCCGATGAGCGCCTCAGCTCACACGGAGTGCAATATTGGCCTGAAGCATTTGCGCCGGACGCATACAAATTTGGTAGAGCGGTGGCCGACGACACCGCCTTTTACCAGGTTTTTATACGCTACATTCTCTCGCTCGTCGCTGACATCAGCCAGCTCGTCTACTTTAGAGCCCAAATCGTACACGAGGCAAGCCGTGTAGCTGGTGAGAAACATGACCAACCGATCGGCCATATTTTGTGGTGCGCATTAAGTCTCTGCTCAGATCGGTATTTTGCCGAGAAGGCGCTCATATATGATTGGAAGGCAAGCGAGGAAGAAGAGATCAAATCGGCATGGTATGAGCTAATCGCTCCAGCATTCCTTGCCCATCGCACCAGGAAGCAAATTGATGCACAGACAATTAGCGATTGGGTGAAAAGGTTTCTGGCGCTGCACAAACGCGCTCAGGGTCCCCTGCTCACCTGCGCACCGTGTGCGACAAAATGTCATTACCAATACGAGGTCTCAGAAATCACCGGCAATGCTGAGATGCAGTCGGACTTTTTCGATACCATCAATCGTGAGAGCGCAGCCGCTGCCGAAGCAGCGACACATTTTTGCCGGTTCACAGCCGAATCGCTGATTGGAAAAGATAGCGTCGACCTCGGCTATTGTCTTGCCATACATTTCTTGAAAAATATGAATGTGCCTGCTCCGGCCAGAACAGGACTTTCTGCCGATGTACAGCTGGTGCTCGCCGACAAGATTCGCAACAGTCTCAATTTGAGAGACGTGCGCCGCCAGGTGTTTGATGTGGTTGTCAAACGAGCGTTAAACGGTACACAATGGCGAGAATTGTTTGCCGCACCCATGGAGCTAAACAATATTACTGTCGCGGAAGTGGAAGCCGAGGTCCAACGCCTGAAGAAAGAGGCGCTGTCCGTCTCTGCCTAGTCGAGCCGTAGGATGAGCATGGCGTAAGGCTAAACTCCGGGCACTGCATCATACTCGGTCGGTCCGAAATGCGCCTGAACCGTGTAATGATGAGACTTAAGCTCAATTTGAAATGGATTTGTGCATTTATCGCTTCCTTTCTGGCACTGTATATGGTGCTATGGCCAGGCAATCAAGCACTCTATGACTTGATTCTATTTCCCATCCCAGATCCACGGACACCAAGCGTGGACGCTCAGTTTCAGCAACTCCAGCCAGTAACAAAGAAGGATGTCGCCTTTCGATCTGCTGACGGAAGACTTATTCACGGATGGTTTCTCGAGCTGCCCGGAACTAGAAAAGTGTTTCTCTATAGTCACGCCAAAGGGAATAACATCTACGGCAAGATTCATATTGCGCAAAACTTGCTGCTGTGCGGTGGCTCTGTGTTGATGTATGACTATCAAGGTTACGGACTGAGCGAGGGTAAACCGTCTGTGGTGCACGCTTGCGACGACGCTGTCGCCGCATATGATTACCTGATTGAAAAGGAGCATCGAAAAGGCAAGGACATCATCGCCTTCGGTGAATCCTTTGGCTGTGGAGTGACTGGCCAACTGGTTGAGCACCGCACCGTCGGTGGTGTGATTCTACATTCTGGTGCCACTTCATTAATGCGTGCAGGGAGGGACACGCTGCCCTGGCTGCGTCTCTATCCAGATTGGAGTTTCTCAGGTCAGCTTCTGGACAATGTTGCGGTCTTCAGCAATCCCCATCCACCGCTGCTGATCATCCACGCCAAAAAGGACAGAACTCTTTCCGCTGAGAACGCCCAAGATCTTTTCAGCAAGAGTATCCAACCTAAATCGCTGCTGCTCCTTCCCGAAGGTGGGCACTGTTCATTTGGCAAGTCGGATGAGGTGATTGTGGCGATAAAAGACTTTCTCAAGCAGCACCCATCCTGATGGGACTTACTTCTATTTCTTTACGCTCTGTTTGTTTGCGGGTGTGGCTTGCTTGTCGAGCCACTTAAAGGCAGCGGAAAAGTACTCTGGTGGTGCCCATTCGTGACCACCGGGAAATTCCATCCAGGACGTTGCCCAGCCGCGGCTCTTCAGCATCCGACAGTCTTCAGCGATCGGTTTGTAGCGAAAGTCTCCCGGATTGGTCAAGAATACCGCCGCTTTTCCTGTGCCTGAGGGATAACCATTTTCCTTGAGGTAATCTTGATTGAAGGCCGCGAATAAGCTCAGGGTGCTTTTGAATAAATCCATGAGACACCTGCCCTCCGCCGGAAAGACCGCCCACGTAGACGCAAGATGGGTCTACAGCCAAGGTCCGTATGGCTGAAGCAATCGTGTCGCCAATGAAAAGGTCAGCCTGCGCGAACGAGCAACCATTATGGTTGTTGGAGGCAACTAAAATCCAGCCATTATCATCACATGCCTGGCTCATATGTGACAACACGGCACCGCTGTCACCTCCTGGATCAAACCCTACCATGCACGGATGTCTGGTTCTTAAATTGAGTTTGTCCGGAATATAGATGACATAAGAGGTTTCCGGTCTTGTGCCCACACCACGATAAGTCTTGCCATCAGCACGGGGCAGGAAGATCATCGATGGCAAAATAGCCAACAGAAGGATGCACGACTGCGAAAATGCTACTTTCATGGTCCTCATGCTACAGGCTGTTTGGCAGGAAATTATAGAGCAGTTCTTAAGATTGGCTTATGGTGCGACGGTCAGGCATGCTAAACAGGCTCCAGCGTTGTACGATCTGGATCTTATTTTTAGGAGTTGGAAAAATGACAGCTACCGAGTCAGTCGCAGGCAAAAGGATGCCCACCGTGGAATCTAGCTACCCCATCGATCATCTCAAACTGCTTGAATGGGTCACCGAGGCTGCGGCTCTGTGCCAACCTGACCGGGTTTATTGGTGTGACGGCAGCGATGAAGAATACAACCGCATCTGCCAGGAGATGGTGGACGCCGGCACTTTCATCCGACTGAATGAAACGAAGCGCCCTAACAGCTATCTGGCTCGTTCGGCCCCATCCGATGTCGCTCGTGTAGAAGACCGCACCTTTGTCTGCACCAGCCGCAAGGAAGACTGCGGACCCAACAACAATTGGATGGAGCCCGAGACAGCCAAGTTCATTTTGAAGGACTTCTTCAGAAACGCCATGCGCGGGCGCACAATGTACGTGATCCCCTTCAGCATGGGACCACTGGGCTCTCCCCTGGCCCAAATCGGCGTGGAGATTACCGATTCACCTTATGTCGTCGTCAATATGAAACATATGACGCGTATGGGCAAGCCGGTCGTTGAATTGATGGGTAATGACGCCCCCTTCGTGCCCTGCTTCCACAGTGTCGGCTACCCCCTTTCCCCGGGTGAAAAGGACGTTCCCTGGCCCTGCGATGCTCAGCACAAATACATCTGCCATTTCCCTGAGAGCAAGGAGATCTGGTCTTACGGCTCAGGCTATGGCGGCAACGCCTTGCTCGGCAAAAAATGCCTGGCTTTGAGAATCGCCTCTGCTCTGGGCAAGCGTGAAGGATGGTTAGCCGAGCACATGCTCATATTGGGCGTCAAATCCCCTGTCGGCGAGAAATGCTACGTGGCAGCAGCCTTCCCCAGTGCTTGCGGCAAGACCAACTTTGCCATGCTCATCCCACCACCCAGCTTCAAAGGCTGGGAAGTGACCACTGTTGGCGACGATATCGCCTGGATCAGACCGGGCAAGGACGGCAAGTTCTACGCCATCAATCCGGAGGCTGGGTTCTTTGGGGTGGCGCCTGGCACGTCGCCCAAGACCAACCCCAATGCTATTGCCACTTTGAGCAAGAACTGCATCTTCACAAACGTCGCCCTCACCCCAGACGGAGATGTTTGGTGGGAAGGACTGACTGATGAAGCGCCGGCAGAACTCACCGATTGGCAGGGCAGAAAGTGGACTCCGGACTGCGGACGTAAAGCCGCTCACCCCAACAGCCGCTTCACTGTGTCTTCCAAGCAGTGCCCCTCATTGGACGAACAATGGGAGAATCTGGAAGGCGTGCCAATCAGCGCCTTTGTCTTCGGTGGTCGACGGGCGTCTGCCATTCCACTGGCCTTCCAGTCAGTCAACTGGGACTTTGGCGTCTATATGGCGGCCACCCTGGGCTCTGAAACCACCGCTGCCGCTGCCGGCAAGGTCGGTGAAGTGCGCCGCGACCCGATGGCGATGTTGCCCTTCTGCGGCTACCACATGGGCGATTATTTTGACCACTGGCTGCAGATGGGACACATGGTTGAAAATCCGCCGCGCGTCTTTTGCGTCAACTGGTTCCGCACCGATCACCACGGCAAAATCATATGGCCCGGATTTGGTGAGAACATGCGAGTGCTGAAATGGATTTCCGACCGGGTGCATGGCAAAGCAGGCGCCGCACAAACATTTCTTGGCTTTATGCCCAGGCATAAGGACATCGACTGGACAGGTATTCAGTCTTTCACGCAGGAGCAGTTCGACGTCGTCATGCACATTGACAAAGACTCGTGGCATCGCGAGTTGGAGTCTCACGGCGAATTGTTTGAGCGTCTCAAGGAACGCATGCCCCGAGAGCTGATGCTAATCAATGAGATGCTCAACTTGAGCCTGGCGAGAGGCTTGAGCGACTAGCAAGCTGCGGGTTCGGCTGCGGTTTCATTGGTGGAGTGAACGCGGCGCGATTTGGGCGCGCTTTGGGGGCGCGATCTCCCGTGGGTTGACCTTGTGCGATTTATAGATATAAGTCTTACAACATCAACCTTCGAAACTGCTGAATCTGTGCGCGAATCAAAATCGTGTCGAATAATCTCTGCCATCTGAATGGTCATCCAGCGCAGATTAAAGTGAATGCAATGCTGCTTTTGCGGAGACCAGTGATCGCTTCGTCGCTTGCTGCGGATGCAATCCGCTATGCTCACTATGGTTGATTTGGCCAGATGATAGCTTAGCGCTTTCAATGCCATCGTCGACGGTATCACCGCCGAGCAAGCCTCATTGGTCATATTATTTGTTTGCCTCCTGGATAGACGGGCAGGGTGCAGACAGCATCTTTTTGTAGCCCCAGACAAAGAAACCGGCCACAGGCTCGAAGTCAATTTCTGGGAATCGTGTATAACCTCGGCGCTCGTACATCGCTTTGGCAGTTTTCATCAGATCGGTAGTGTGCAATGTTAGGGCACCACTGCTTGCTGTACGGCGCTCGCATTCTTCAATGAGAAGATTGGCAATTCCGAGATTACGAAATTCTGTCGGAATTGCAAGCAGTCGCATCTCCGGAAGCTCATTTTTGAAAGCGCCAGCGTTTGGTGGGCACAAAAGAACACTACCCTTGATGACGTCCTCTTCTTTCGCCACTAGAATTCTGGTCGAAGAGACTTTTAGGATGGACTGTCGGATGTTGTCGCAGTACCTCTCCCAAAAGCCAGGTGCGCTGTCCTTCTCGTACTCGCTATAAGCAGCCAGCGTGATATCGACGACGGTGCTTCTATCTGTAGCTCTTGCCTCTTCCACAATTAACATTTGTAATACCACTCCTTGTTCCACTCGCATGAATTTTCCGTGTACATACACATACTTTCAAGAACAAGACCCTACCCCAGCACCGCCATCGAAGTGATAGCGGCCAGTTTATGAGAAAGATCCGTCCAGTTTTGCTTTCCCAATCGAGCAACAATTGACTTCTGGGCCTCCTCCCAGAGGGGGGTTGCTTTGACAAGAACGCCGCGGCCATTCTCAGTGATCCGGAGCAGTTTGGTGCGCTTGTCTTGTCCGGGCACAACATCAGCCAATCCGTCTCGGACCAAAAGCTCGACGTTTCTCGCAAGAGTCGTCCTATCCATAACAAGCTCCTCCGCTAACACTCCTATCGGAACCGGTTCTCTAAGCATCAAAGCCACCAGCAGGCTGAACTGAGTGACCTTAAGATTGCACGGCTCCAAAGCAGCATCATAATATTGAGTGACAGCGCGCGCGGCTTTGCGCAACTTGAAGCAAGCGCAGCTTGAAGCTATCTCTCTGACCTTGGCACCGACATTGAATTTTTCTCTTGTCATATTAGGAGTATATACACATAATTGGTCTTCGTCAACTTTCGTGTAACCTACGTCAACCTGGGTTACTATAAAAGACGGCTGTGGGAGCCGGGCTTATCTAGTCGGCAACTCCGTCATTGCGCATCCTTGGGAATCTTTTTCAGCAATTCTCTTGCTTCATCTTCGTGTCCGGTGAGCTGCAATACATTTGCCATCTTGTTATAGGAGTCTTTCCACTTCGGTTCAACGGCAATCGATCGCTTAAATTTCGTTAGCGCTTCGTCATCTTTTCCCAGGGCAAACAGGATCTGTCCGTAATAATCTAAGAGCAATGCGTCGTCAGACTTAATTGAGTCAGCATGTGTGATTGCTTCCAGGGCCGCTTTGTAGTTTTGTTGGGTCATGTAGATCACGGCTAAATTGCACCACGCTTCCCACATGCGCTCATAGCCAGCGATACCGGCTTTGTACTCGACGATGGCGTCGTCCAGAGATCCATTCTGGTGGAGTTCGACAGCATGATTGTAGTGCTTGACCGCTTCCTCTGATGGCTGTGACTTGCTCTTATCGGCGGTGTTGGTCGGTGCTTCGCCGGAGGCCGCCTTGCTTTTATCGACTGCGTCGCTGGCTGCCGTGGCCGAGGGTTGCGCATTTGCTTTGCCGTCTGCTTTTTTGGCGGAAGCTGAAGCGTCGACTTGTGTTGAACCTGGTGCATCGGCGCTAGCAAGGCTGATCGAACAGAAGATTGCAAGCGGAAGCGCTAAGCGGTGATAAATAGGTTTGTCTAACGTATATATTTTGCCAACCTCCCACCGCTAGCAAGAACAAGATTAGCACTTATCATGATAAATCCTAGAATGCGTAATAGTCCTCTGGCACGGTTTCTGTTGGCCGCCAATCAATATCTCCAGCCTCAACACCTTTGTATTGAATAAACGAATCTGCCATTACATCTTTGTCTAGCAACGGAGCCTCGACTTTGCTCGCCAGGACCCAGTGCGCAGCTGTTGTGGGCAACAACTGCCCGGCCTTGGTAAGGCCTATCACCAGAACCAGTATATGTTTGCAGAGGGCACCGCGTAAACCACCACAAGCATTCAGATTTTGTGTGCAGCAGGCAAACGTTCCACTCGAAGATAGCCGGCACGAATATAAGAGTTCTGCATCTGTCTGGCTTTTCACCACCCCAGTAACACATTCGTCGTTTACTCGGCAATAAAGTTGAAAGCTCTCCGCCTTCAGCATGCTCAATGCCTTGTCCAGGCGTGAGCGGTCGAAGTTGCTTCGTAAATGCTCGATAAAGCCAGGAAAGTCCACGGGAGCCGTGGCGAAAGCAGATTGTTTTTGTGATTCTTTGTACGGGTCGGCTCCGCTTCCTTTCCACTTCAGCTGCGCCCATTGCGGAAATTCCTTTGGCAGCTTGGTGTTCTCATCGTACTTGGCAGCGTTGAAGTCCGCGCCCGCAACGATGCAATCAGTTAAATTGGCACCACGCAGATCTGCTCCCCATACTCTGGCACCCGTAAGATCAGCACCAGTCAAATTTGCATTTTGCAATTTGGCATCAGTCAGGTGTGCCTTTTGCATGTTTGCTCGGGAGAAGTCGGAATTGGCTGCCTTGACGTTATACAGGTTGCATTGACGCAGATCTGCTTCGACGAACGTGCTTTTCATTAAGTCGCTTCCACCGAAAAACGCTCCTTCGAAGCATGATTGATTGAAATTGGTTTGCCTGAAATCGAGTTGCTTAAAATTGATTCCAGGAAGTTGGCAACAGTGAAGGTCAGACCCTTTGAAACTGGCTAGCAGGCGTTCAGACCTGGAATTCCAGTACTCTATATTAGGTGCGCTTTGCGTTAGCCATGACAAAAATTGTTTACGGACGAGTTCTTTTCTGAATTTGGTGGCGTCCGGAACCTTCTGAGCTGAGAAAGCGCTGTCGATCTTGAAGAGTTCGCACCATGCTGCACGTGTCAATGCATACAACGGATCGGCGGGACTTACGAGTCCATCGGTTTTGACTACCAACGTGTCCATGATTGGTTCGCTACCTGCCACCCATTCAAGCATCCTCGAGAAACCTGATGGCAAATCTGAAGCTCGGTCATGCTGCCCGTCGTATGAGCCAGGCGAAGGTCTCAAGTAAACGTGCACGATTTGCAGCTGCGCACCTGATGCATCAGATTTTCGAGCTAACGAAATTTCACACTCCTGGAAAAACTCGCCAGTCTTTACCCACACATTCGTCACCAAGTTGGTGCCCTGATCTTCAAGGAATCGTTCCAGGTCGCCAATATGTTTGTAGGCAGTTGATTGCATGCTCAATTCTCTCCTGTTGCGATCGGCCATTGCGTCGAGCGTAGGTGCTCAATCTTTAGGCAATGTTTTCAACACTTCTTTTGCTTCATCATCATGCCCCGTGCGACGCAAAACATCTGCCAGATTGTAATATGAGCTGTGATAACTTGGTCCCACAACAATAGCTCGCCGAAATTTGATCAGCGCCTCTTCGTCTCTTCCTAACGCAAACAAGATTTGTCCGTAACAATCGAGCGTCGGCGCACAGTCCGGTTTTATGGAATCAGCACGCAGAACAGCTTCAAGGGCGGCTTTGTAATTTTGTTGAGCCATGTAGACACCGGCTAAATTGTCCCAAGCTTCTAACATGCCGTCATACAGTTTGAGCGCGGCTTTGTACTCAGCGATCGCGCGGTCAGAATGACCAGCTTGATGTAACTCGACTCCGTGATTGTAGTGTTTGACCGCTTTTTCGTACCCGGGCCGATCGCTGATCATTTCCGGCCGCTTTGTGCCGAGCTTTGCGAATCGGCGTTGCTGTGGCTAGCAAGGCTAACCGAACAGAAAATCGTAGTCGCAAGAGCGATTAAAATTGAAGCTTTGTGCATCCAACTATCTCCAACGCCCATCATTACTGAATCAGGATTATACACCTACATTTTGGCAGCGGTCCGACATGGGTTACACTGATGAAACTATGTCCCTAGCGTTCACGACTTTTATTGTTGCATGGCTCTGGCTCTGTAGCTGCGGCGCCAGCCATGCCACCGGACAGCCAGATCAGTTGGCTCCGGAACGCAGCGCGGTTTTTCAACTGAAGGGCGATGAAGCTTGCGATTTTCCCGACGATGGACTGTCCATAGCATCAGGTCATGTCCAAGCTGCCATAAGCGGACAGGACGCGAGGCTAGAAGCAGATCAAGTTGTTTACGACCAGTATAACCAAGTAGTTGAAGCCATCGGCAACGTGCGCATTTGGCGCTATCCAGAATGGACCACTGGCAGCAAATTCGCGTTCAAGATTGACTCCGATGAGTATTTAGTCATGCAGCCAGATACCAAAGTCGGTGCCTGTACCGTAATTTCGAAAAGTACACTGAGCAATCTGGATCGGGAACGATTGGAGTATCGTGCGCTGAAAGTATCAAGAGCGCACTACAAGCCTCGTTTGAAAAAGCTCACGAATGCTAGTGGAATCTCCGTGCCACCGCATCTGGTGATCCGTCCTTGACGACCTTTGCAAGCTAATTCTTGCCAGCTCAATCCATGATATATAATTTGGAACCCATGCGTACAATCTTGGCGCTGGTTATTGGAATTGTCGGAGAATCAAATGGCAGCAGAAGCGAGTTCGAGAAGCGTCATCGTCACTGGCGCGGCACAGGGCATTGGCAAGGCAATTGCCATCAGGGCGTTAGCCGAAGGATGGAGCGTAATTGCATTAGACAAGAACGCAACACGATTGGCTGAACTCAAATCGGAAGTCGCCAACGATGCGCTCAAGATCTACGAGTTGGATGTTACGCAAGTTACTCAAATTGATGCATTCTTCAAATGGCTCAGCGACGAAGGAATTTGGCCGTACGGATTAGTAAACAACGCTGGAATCTTTCCGGGACTTTCATTTCTTGAATATCCGCAAGATGATTTGCTCGCCGTCATTTCGGTAAATCTGCTTGGTCCTATCTACATGACTCAACGATTTGGTCGACTGCTCATGCCAGAAAAGCGCTCTGGTGTGATCGTCAACATCGCCTCGATCGCCGGACAGATTGGTAGTTCTGACGCCATTTACGGAATTTCGAAATCGGGAGTGCTGGGGCTTACGAAAACTTCTGCCATGGCGCTTGCGCCGAACATCCGCGTCAATGCAGTGGCACCAACCTTGGTGGAAACAGAGCTGATCAAAAACGTCAGCAAAGAACGACTTGAGACCTTCCGCCGCAGCGAGCTGATAAAGTCCCCTGTGCTACCTGAAGATATTGCGAATTCAGTTTGGTTTCTTTTATCGGAGGAAAGTAAACATTTTACCGGTGCGGTCTTGGACATCAACAACGGATTCAATCTGCGTTAGTTCTTCCATGCAGGCGGCACGCCTCTCCCAGGTAACAAGATGACAGCAGCAACGACAATTATGATTGTGGATCTGTCGGTTGATCCGACAAGGCAAAATGAGTTTGATAGTTTTTACCATGATTTTTATATCCCTGAATTCTTGAAGGCGGTTCCAGAAGTCCTTGCTGCCAGGCGGTATGCGCAGATAGATGGAGACGTAGATATGCTCGGCAAACCAGATCCAGCAAAGGCGCATTTCCTGACCGTCTATGATTTGGTTTCAAACGACTGCATGGACAACATAGAGGCTGCGATTGCAAGATCGGCACATCAAGAGGCATCGGATCAATTCAAGAAATGGAAGCAAAATGGATTGACCTATTTTGATCGGGCATTTCTCCGCGAGGTGAATAGACATCCGCGACGGTCAGCGAACGAATGTTGGAGCGATCATGCACTCTACGCATTTCAGTGGACTGTGAAACCAGATATCTCAGAATCTGCGCAACGCTGGTATGTAGATGAATACGTCAACATACTGATGAGCACCGTGCCATCCTGGCTTGCCTGCCGCACCTATGTGCGCATGGATTCCAACCCTAGCAGTTTTCTCACTGTTTTCGAAGCACGAGATAAAGCATCTTTGCTGCAGTCCGTGTCGGCATCCAATGAGGCACCAGAGGATTCTGAGCGGCTTGCATTAGCCGGTTGGATTGAGAACGCACTGGAGCATCACAGCGCACTGAATCTGGTGCCAATCTATTTATCTGGTAATCAACCACTGACCCTGGTTTGACCAATACGTGAAGGAACTTCTTCATCCTCGATATCGAGTGCTTCGGCAATGGATGCAATAAACCGGGCTGATCAATCATCCTGACTTCAACGAATCTCTCTTATCTGCTCCCCTGAATCGAGAGACTCATGCACGGTTCTGCGAGAGGGTGCGGGGGAAGTTCCCGCGCTCTACTCTCCCGAAATATTTGAACAGAGAGGCGGTGCGCATGGTCCGCCGCCTCTCGTTCATGCTCGGCTGGTGATGCCACTCGTCATACGTTGCGTGATCGAATGACATCATTTTCGGCAAATAATAGAAATTAAAAATTAAAAATTAAAAAATACTGGATTTTTCTGTTCAGTAGGACTAGTGCCCTTCCCAGCCAACTCCCGACGGCGTTGCATCGCGTAGGCCGTCCCACAGCCCAAATATCCGATTTGCAGGATCTTTCCAGTGACCGGGTCACTTTCGATTACGTAGCCCCCCTCGTCTAGGTCGTGTCCTTCAGCTTTGAGTTTAGGTTTGAGTGCATCTAAGTCAGACTGTGAAACGGATCGGGGGAAGGTTTTTTGTGGAGCTTTGAGTTCAGCTTTGAGTGCATCTAAGTCAGACTGTGGGACGGATCGGGAGATGCTTTTTTGTGGGTTCTTGGGTTCTAGAGCCGCCTCCCCATATATTAGCCCAGCAACCAGCGAACATGCCGCTAGAGCAGCACCAATGCCACCAATTTTTTGTCTGTTTAATTTCATAGATGTGGCCGCCCTTTGGAGGTGCTTTCATCATACCCCGGCGGGCAGTTGGAAGGGAGAGCCCCTTCCAAGCCGATTAAGCGCCTCGTCGTCAAATTCCACTAAGGGCTGACTCAAAAATAACTTCCAACCTCTTCGCATATATCCA
>Ga0182024_10002482_pt1 | contig 45626 bp, 43 predicted proteins | sample P32metaG_FD_120480 | JGI IMG/M metagenome (GOLD analysis project Ga0182024, IMG submission 120480) | Permafrost microbial communities from Stordalen Mire, Sweden - P3-2 metaG (Illumina Assembly) | ecosystem: Environmental > Terrestrial > Soil > Wetlands > Permafrost | place: Sweden: Stordalen... | reverse complement strand
GCCTGTCGCTCTTTGAAAAAATGCCCATTTTACAGGCACTTCAGCCATCGGAGTCCGAAATCGACTTTATCGATCCAGGCAAGCAACTGATTCTGTTCGACTTATAACCGGACAGCAGTGACAGCAGAACGATGGCATCGGTGTTGAGCCTGAGTGGACTGAAGACCTGAAGCAGAAAGCACACAGTCAAAAGTAGCAAGGCGCCGTACACGATCCGACGTTTCACCGGTTCGGCCATCATCACCTTCCTAACGTAGCTCTTGCTCCAAACCCTGTCGCCATTCCTACTTGAGCGCTCCAATTGGACCGACATGAAGATCCTTTTACCATAAAGTGGAAAGCGCATGGTGTCTATCCTGAAAAACCGATTTCCTGCGCGGCGGTCACGACACTTTCTCAAACTCGCGGTGGACCTGAACGCGCCGGCGGCGGTCAAGACTCGCGCGGCCTACTACATTCTGACTCCAGGAAGCAAGGCGATGGAGACCGAAGACATCGACGTGCAGCGGGCACAGCGCTTGCTGGAGTCCAATCGAGACAGGCTGACGGTGGACAGCGGGCTGATCCGCGCCCGCGGCAGCAAGGAATTCGATCCCTTTTCCCGTTTCCCCCGGGGGAAAAGCCGGGGCGGGGATGGTGGCCCCCACGCAAGAGAACTCCGCCCCCTTGCGCAATCCGCCGGGGTTGACCTCACTCGATGTGCTCCTCCCCCTGGTCGGTCCAGTGGAGAGTTGATGATGCGAGGAAAGATAACCGTTGAAGTGCCCCGCTGCCGCGCTGAGTTTGATCGGCTGTGGAGATCGGGACTCCCTCCGATATCACGGCATATCTCCAGGCCATGTTGCTGGCACGGTTTATTCGGAGCGATCTGGATGGGTATCCGAGCTTTTTGTGGAAGTGAGGCGAGGGCTGCACGATTATGCTGGTGGGAGTGCCTTACGACGTGAGTACCGCGAGCGAGGAAGGAGTGACGCGCCTGCATCGCGTCGCGGAGCGGACCCTTGCTGCCGTCTTCAAGAAATCCGGGGTCAAGAACGCCCACGCCCTCCGCTTCTGCCATGCGCTCGCGACCAGCATTTCCGGACGCTGGAAGCTCCAGCGTCAGTCACAACCTGTCACACGAAAAAACGGGCCCTGTAAACTAATGAAAACCCGGCAGATAAAATGGTGCGGAGAGGGGGACTTGAACCCCCAATGCCCGTCCAGAATCAATAAGTTGCCTGTTTTCAATATGACTATAATACCTAAAATGCCCAAAATAACAGGGTCTTGGCCGATATCTGGCCGACGATGTTTTTACATCACCTGATCGGCGGCGGGTTTCGTGGACGCTACACCGGGTAGCACTCTTGCAGCCGCCATCAAGTCGTCAATCCGTTTCTGCCGAGCTTGTGACCACTTCGCGTAGTGTTTCCGAACAATCTCCGGACTGTTTCCCAAAATGTCCGCCACGTCCTGTTCGGTGCCCCCCATGCCGAGTAGGCGAGTCGCCAGGGTGTGCCGGAAGCGGTGAGCGACGAGGCTTCAGCTCAGGAGCCGTTTCGGATGCTCGGATTCCACGCAGTTCTTGAGATCGTCCAGCCACCGAAGAGCCGAGGTCCGCCAACAGTTGAAATAAATCGAAAACACTGACTCGGGCATGCTAGAAAAGTAGAACGCACCGTTAAACCCGAAAAAGTGCGGAGAGGGACATTGATCATCACCGTTGCGAGCTATAAAGGGGGCGTCGGAAAGACCACCACAGCCGTTCATCTCGCCGCATATCTGCAGACCTTGGGGCCGACTCTGCTGCTCGACGGGGACGATACGCGCAACGCGACTTCGTGGAACGACCGGGGCAGGGGATTTCCTTTCAAGATCGCCGATGAAGTGCAGGCGGCGCGTCTGGCCCGACACTATGAACATGTCGTCATCGACACCGGACAACATCCTCATCAGGCCGATCTTAAGTCGCTGTCCGAAGGCTGCGACCTCCTGGTTGTTCCCGCAGTGCCAGCAAGCCTGGATACCGATGGACTGGTACTTACACTCGAAGCGCTCAACCGAATCGGCGCGGACCGTTACAAGATTTTGCTGACAAAGGTTCCGCCGCCGCCGGAGCCGGAAGGACCGCAGTTGCGGGCGGAGATAGTCTCGCAGGGTTTGCCGTTGTTTGCGGTCGACATTCCTCGTCTCAAGGCCTTCGAGAAAGCCGCCGCGGCGGGATTAACCGTCAATCAGGTAGACGATCCGCGCTCCGGGCGCGCGTGGGCGGCTTATGCAGCGGCGGGCAAAGAACTGCTGCAGAACGCGCGTGGGGCTCATTGAATGTTTGACAACAAAGTCCGTACGCGCTGCGTGGGATCCTCAACGATCGCCGCAATCAGCGCCTGAAACTCCCGGTTCATCTTCTCAGCGGTTTCAAGTTCGAAGACATCGCGCTTGTGCATCCAATACCCGGTCAGGGCCTCGCCGGAGCTGGTCTGATTCTCCCAGAACACGAGATAGAGATCGGGGCGGGAGATGTCGTTGATCGACTCTTCCAGAAATTCGACAGCGACGCCAGGCAACCGCAGCCGGCCGTGCGGAACTCCGGCAAAGAACGAGAAAACCATCCGGAACAACGGCCCCGACGCTTTGCGCTCCAGCCGCGGCGCGACGTATTCGAACGGCACATCCTGCCAGGTCAAGGCCTCCGCTGCAACGACGCGGGTGCGGGCAAGCAGGGAGAGCAGCGTGGGATTGTCCGTCATGTCCGCCCGTAGCGCCGGAACATCGATCGTTGCGCCAATGAGCGAAGCGAAACGCGAGTGATGGCGGTTGGAGTAGGTGGTTCCGAGCGTAATATCGTCGCACCCGGTGTAGCGGGAGAGAATGAGGGCGTAGACGGTCAGCAGAGTCAAATAAACAGTTCCGCCGGAACTCTGCGCCAGAGACCTGAGTCTCGAGGTCAGCTCCGGCGAGTAACGCTGCCAGACGACATGCGCACCAAAACCGGGCGTCCTGGCTGTGCTTTTTGGAGGCGTCCACTGCCACGGCGGCGGTTCTCCGCGAGAGAACCATTCGCGCCAGTATTTCATCCGCCCTTCCATACCGAAAGCGATGAGAGATTCCTGCCAGCGCACGTAGTCGGCATATTGCGCCGGTGGTGGAAGCGAGGCCGATTGGCCGTTGAGCAAAGCGGCATAATGCTCGGAAAGCTCTTTCAGCAGGACCATCAGCGAACTCTGGTCGAAGAGCGTATTATGCAGGCAGAGCTGAAGATAGTACTCGCCCGGCGCACTCCGCAGCAACAGTACGCGCAAGCCCGGCTGGCGAGCAAGATCGAAAGGCCGCTGGGTTTCTGTCCGCAGACGATCATGCAGGGAAGCTTCGAGATCAGCCCCAGTTTCGAGATCAGCCACCGTAAGGTCGATCTCTCCTTCCGGTGCGACCACCTGAACCAACTCGCCGCCGCGCTCCTCCAGAGTGGTACGCAGTACCTCGTGGCGTTTTGCAATTTCGTTGAAGCTGGCGCGCAAAATGGCGACGTCCAGATCGCCCGAGAGGCGGAACACGAATGGAACGTTATAGAAGGCATCAGCCGGATTCAGCTTCTGTAGAGCAAAAAAACGGCGCTGCGCGAACGAAGGCGGAGAAGTCCGGACAACGGCAGGCTGCAGCCTTGCCAGCAGTGCCGTCTTGTTTTCCCGCAGCTTCGCCAACAATTCCGCGGATAACGGTCCCCGTGTCGAGCTGTAGCGCAGCCGAGGTCCCTCGACCCAGAGCTTGACGCCCTGACGAGCCAGCTCTTCCAGCAGAGAGTCGGCGCTGGTCGACATCCCGGAGTTCAGATGTCGCCCTCGTGGTGGCCGTGGGCCGTGCCGTTCGCAGAGTGGAGTTGCAGATCGGGATGGTTCTGCCGCAGCCAGGCGGCCAGCTTCGTGACCGTCGGAGCCTGCAGCAGGATCGCGGGCCGGAAGGGGCAGTCAAGTTGGTGCTCCAGGCGATGGGCAAGCGCCATCGCCTTCAGCGAATTTCCCCCCAGCTCGAAGAAATCGTCGCCGGGCCCGATGTGGCTCAGGTTGAGGATATCGTTCCATACGTCGATCAGCAGCCGCTCAAGAGGGTCGCCGACCGCGGGAGCCGCATCTTCGTCCGGCGATTCCAGAGTCACCGGCAATTCAGCAAGAGCGCGGCGGTCGATCTTCCCCGTCGGCGAAAGGGGGAGTCGATCGATAATCGTGAACACCGACGGCATCATGTAGTGCGGCAGCTTGTCTTTGAGGAATTCCCGTACTTGCGGAATCAGCTGGCGATTGATTCTGGCGCGCTGCGGATGATTGGAGAATTCGTGACACCCGCGCATCGCCTCGCCACCTGCGGACAGGAACAGCACGGCGGCTCCAGCCGGCAGGTCCGCGCGTATAAAGGCAGCATCGAAGGCGCCGTCGTTCCTTGAATTGAGCCAACTCAGTTCCACGCGGTATGCCGGATTCAGCGAGCACAAAACCTCGGGTTCGACGCCGCCCCGATGCTCGCGAGCCAAAGTGCCGCGCAGGCTCTCAACGGAATCGGACGAAGCGGATTCCCCGAGCCTGGAAACCACCGCCACATCTGCGTCGAGGCGGGCATTGGGGACGTTGCGGATCGCCAGCGTTTCCGGACTCGCGCTCAGCAGAGTGGAAATGCCGCTCAGCGTCAATTTTTGGCGCTGCCAGTCGAGCCAGCTGAACTCCTGAGCGGGCTCCGCCACGCCGTTGACCCGCAGAATGGCATCGAAGCGAAAAGCGTTGAGCTGGTTGTGTGAGCGTCCGGACTTGGGCAGAACCTGTACATGAGTTATCGCAGGCTGCTCCCGCGCCAGCGCCCGGAAAAACTGTGGCGCCAGACAGAGATCGCGTTCGTGCGCGAGAAGCTGCCGGATGCGTTGCCTGAGTTGCCCGAAGCTGTCGGAATCGGAGGCACGGAAGAGTTGCACCGAGGTATGGAACGTTTCCAGCAGCGAAAGATTGAGTACGTCGCCGATGAAAATATGTCCCCCCGGTCTCGTGAGCCGCACCGCTTCATCGAGGACTCGCAGCAGGTAGTCGACGTCGGGGAAGTGCTGGATCACCGAGTTAACGATGATGGTGTCGAAAGTCTGCGATTCCAGGAAAGCCGTCTGGTCGGCCGAGCGTTCATAGAGCGTCACGCGATCGAGGTCCGGCAGCGTTCGCTGCATCGTGCGAATGTTGTCGAGGCCGGTTGGTGAAAAATCGAGTCCGACATAAGTCTCGCATCGCGGGGCAATCCTGGCCAGAATCATACCGGTACCGCAACCGATCTCAAGCACGGACTTCGGATTGAGCGACAGGATCCGGTCGATGGTGTGCGAAAGCCATTCGCGCATCTCCGGTACCGGAATTGCCTGCCCGGTGTAGCTGCTCCGCCATCCGCTGGTGTTAAACGTGAGGTCCTCGGGGGCGGGGTTCTGGCGGTACGTTTCCTCGTAGACGTTCTGCCACAGAGCAACGTGCTCGTGTTGATCCGATCCCTGCGCCAGCTTCTCGACGGCTTCGGGCCTGGCCACCAGATAAGCCACCAACTGCTTTTCGCCCTGCGAATCGGGAAGCGCCAGCACGACGGCGCGATCCACCGCCGGATTCCGCTCCAGTGCGACTTCGACTTCGCCAAGTTCGATGCGGAAACCACGAACCTTGACTTGGTTATCCATACGCCCGAGGAACTCGATTTGCCCATCAGGGAGATAACGCGCCAGATCCCCGGTTCGATAAATACGGCCCGCACCGAATAGATTAGGACGGAATCTGTCCTCGGTCAGATCAGGACGTTTCAAATAGCCCCTCGCCAAGCCGTCGCCGCCGAGGCAAAGCTCACCCGGGGTCCCCACAGCCGTTGGAACGAAGTGCTCGTCGACGATATACACCTGCGTATTAGCTATCGGGTGGCCGATGGTTGGATTGCGGACCGCGTCCTTTTCCGCCAATATGAAGGTAGAATACGTGGTGTCTTCGGAAGGACCGTAAAGATTGTAAACCTTTTCAACGGTTCCCAGCCGGTAGATATCCTGCACCAGACGATTCAGCAGCGGTTCGCCCGCGAGATTCACCACACGCACGCCGGGGGGCACTGCGCGGACGCCCAGCAGCGCCGTCATGGCTGAAGGAACCGTATTGATCAGCCTCACCTGATTGCGTGCGGACAAATCCGGGAGCGCCAGCGCGTTCTCAGCGAGAATAATGGCGCCGCCGGACGTGAGCGGAGCGAATATTTCGAATACCGACAGATCGAAACAGATTGAAGTTCCCGCCAAAGTGCCTGCCAGTTCCTCCGGCGAAAAAACAGAGTGGACCCAGCTGAGAAATGCCACAACGCTGCGATGCTCGATGGCGACCCCTTTGGGACGGCCTGTCGAACCGGAAGTGTAGAGTATGTACGCGAGACTGTGCTGGTCCATCGGTACGGCGGGATTGGTATCCGGTGCCGCGGCGAAGTCCGTGTCGAGGCAGAGAATCCTCGCCCGACCGGACGGCAGACTTCCGGCCAACTCCCTTAAAGTGAGAAGGATCGGCATGTCCGCATCATCAATCATGAAGACCTGACGCTCGCGTGGATACGCCGGATCGAGCGCAACGTACGCGCACCCTGCTTTGAGGATGCCGAGCAAGCCGATCAGCATCTCCGGGCAGCGGAGCGAGCAGAGCCCTACCAGCGTCTCCGGGCCAGCGCCCAACTCGATCAGACGGTTTGCTACCTGGTTGGCGCGACAGTTCAGCTCCGCATAACTCAGACGCACGTTTTCGAATACAAGAGCGGTAGCGGACGGTGTGCGGGCAACTTGGTCCTCGACCAGGTGATGCATGCATTTTTTCGCCGGGAAAGGCGCCGCCGTCAGGTTCCACTCCGGAAGCGGCATATGAGGGCCTGGAACCTGGTAGACCCAGACCTGAAGATTGATGCCCGGAAAATCTTTGTAACGTCCTTCGAAGGGTTCTGTGGTCTCGATCGGACGCCAACGCCCGGAGTCTGTCAGATGCTCCAGCGTGTCCTTGAAATCGGTGCCAATCATGAATTCCGGCCGCAGGGTAAAGATGACATAGCCGCCGGGTTTGGTGATCCGAATCAACTCAAACAGAGAGCGGCTCGGAGCGTGCGCGCGAGCGAAGACGCCTACAACCATGACCGCGTCATACTCAGCCGTGGGAAGGTCGAGAGGTTCGCCGAGCGCCTGCCGATGGAGTGCCGTATAGCAGCCTTTTCTTGCCGCCTCCCGCAGCATGCCGGCGGAAAGATCCAGGCCATCCAGATGCGTGAAGCCCCTGGCCGCGAGGAGTTCTCCGCCGAGACCCGTTCCGCATCCGGCATCAAGAATCCGCGCCTCGGGAGACACATAGCGTGCGAGGACCGCGACTGTTTCGGCAGGACCTCCATGATCTCCCATGTCTGCTTCATAGGAAACCGCCCATTCGTCATAGCGAGTGGCCAGTTCTTCGGAATTCTGCGATTCGAAGACGGTGCGGGCTCCGCTCATACGGTGGCCTTCTTCACCAATCTGGTCGCGCGGCCACCAAAACTATAGCCGAATCTCTCTATATCGGGTTGGAAATATTCCTCCACAATGGCTCGCGTCCGTTCGTTGTAGTAGGTCCGATAATCATTATGAACGCTGCGGTTGACGTGCGGGAGCTCAGCCTGAATCCCGACGATTCGGGCAACTTCGCTGAAATCCTCTTCCAGGTCTTCGTATGCGCCGACGAAGTCAACGAGCAGATTTCCGTCGCCGTCGGTGATCATTTCGCTTTGCAGTCTGGTAGTGCCTTTGGGAAACGGCTCGGGCGTCGATACCACCCAGTCGACAAAGGCGTTGAAGCCGCCGAGAGCCTTAACCTGGTCGTGTTTCGCCGCTTCAGGTTCACGCAGGATAAAGTGGTACATCGACACCAGCAGATCCCAGGGATTACGCACAAAAGCGAATTTGAAGCAGCGTTCGAAGACATCCTCCGGCAGTTCTTTTTTTACGTCGCTGGCTTTGGGGTGCAGCAGCAGCGTCTCCCAGACCTTGTAGAGCGGGTTTGCATCAGCTCCGGCCATCTTCGGCGGCCGTCGCATGATGAATCTCTCCGGTTCGGCGGAGTAAGGCTGAAGAGCCGCGCGAACACTCATGCCGCCGGTCTTGCTGATGTGAATAAAAATAAAACTATGAGTGTAAGAAAGAACCATTACGTGTTTTCCTGAACAGACCGCTCTGGTTGTCGAGGCAGATAGCCGTGTGTCCGCCAGAAGGATATATATGTCGAAATCAAGGCCTCATCGACTGGACTACACGTAATGCCGGTCCCCGCCAGTCCTTCTCGCGTATTGCTGTCGTCCATTTCCGGCCGTTTGTAAAACAGGAAATGCGGCGCGGTCATTGCCAGAAGCAGGGTCGAAAAAGCCCTCCGGTTTTCTTCCGGCTCAGTGGCATCCTGTGCCCGCCGCTTCAATTCGCGCCTCCAGTTATCCCGGGACATCGCTTCGAGGGAGTATCCGTGCGACCGCAGGATATCCATCAGAGGCTCCCATCCAATCGGCGCATGATTGAACAGATGAAAAGCGCGTCCCCAGGATTCCCGCCGGCCGGCCAGCGTCACGATCGCCTGACTCGCATAGTCGACCGGAACCATCGTCACTTTGATATCAAGCGCAGGATACTTACCCAGCAGAATGCAGCCCCGCAAAAGAACCGGCAGCAAATCTCCCATATCGTGGTTGACGCCCGTCCGGCTGTGGCCCATGATCCGGACCGGACGAAAAATGGTAACCGGCAAACCGCGCTCACCGGCGCATGCGACCATCTGGTCGGCAACCCACTTGCTTTTGCTGTAACCGCCCTTCAGGCTCGAATGAAATGCCGGCTGATAGGATTCTTTCAGCAACGCGCCGCCGGCATTGAGATCGGAAAAAAGGACCGCAAGGCTCGAGACGAAGTGCACCGGCTTGGTGTATTCAGTACAGGCCAGGCGCAGCACCTCCCGCGTGCCGGTTACATTGGCCGGCGTCAGCTGCTCATAAGACAACGCCATATTCAGCCGTCCGGCGCTGTGATAGATTCCGCCGATCTCGCGTGCGAGTTCGGCGAACCGCTCGTGGGTCAGGCCCATAAGCGGCAGGGAGACATCTCCGGCAACGACACGCACGCGGGTAGCAAATTCATCGCGCCAGACGCAATATCGTTTAAGATGATTGACGAGCCGTCGCCAGGCACTCGCCTCATCCGCGGCGCGAACCAGGCAGTAGACACTGGCACGAGTTCGCTTCATCAGCTCGTCGAGCAGATAAGCTCCCAGAAACCCAGTCGCGCCCGTCAGGAACACCGATCGGGGATTGAGGGCATCATGTGCCAGCGGACGAGAAAAGTCGAACGTATCGTCCAGGTGCGTCTCCGCAGTGTAGTCGATTTCCTCCACAGAAATTATGGGCATCTCGATTCCTTTCGCTGGGCCGACGGCCCGCTCCGCTCCTCCACGCAGGCCGATTGCGCGCCCTAACTAATCAGCTTGATGTGCCACTCAGTCCGCCCGGTCCAAAAGCGCCGCGCACAGGACTCAGTGTGCCTCGTCCCTCCAGCTTCGCTTAATGACGACGGGTTTTCAATCCTAAAAGTGGTTCTTGATGCTCTTCATAAAGTGACGCTTTAATTGTGATTATTTCACGGCGAATCTGTGCTAAACTAAACGAGCTTGTCGGGACCCGTGTGTATTCACCAAAGGCCCTGATCCAGCCACTCGAGCGACTAGAATTACCGGAGCCATCCCACATGCGTCCAATCCCAGGGATAGTCAGACTCTTGCCCTGCCTTTTTGCTTTGCCGCTCTGCCTGCTGGGACAGGCGGTGTCATCGGGACCCGATGCTATTACTTTTGTTAACGGCGACAGAATATCGGGTCAGATAATCGGCACAACCAGCCGGGGCCTGATCTTCCACAGCACCCTGGTGGGCGATCTCACCGTGGAGTGGAGCAGTATTCGGGAGTTGCATTCCGAGAACGGCTTCGGCGGGATTACCGGCAACCCCAACGCAGCGTCAGTGACCCCACCTCCCCGCACCGTTCCTCAGACCCCTTTCACAGCCGCTGGTCAGGCGCCATCGGTTACGCCGGCACCCGCTCCGGTTGTACCAGCGCCTGCTCCGGCAGCCGCTACAGTTGCCCGGGTCGAACAGCCGTCGCGTCCCGCCGCTCCCGCGCAGCCGGCGAGTGCTGCCCCGGCGCCGGCTGACACGGGGACGCCTTCATCTGCGCCAGGCAGGCTCACATGGTTAGGGGCTCATCTGTTTTCCGGGTGGCAGGGCAATGCGACAGCTGGTGTTGCCTACGTCGCGGCGACTACATCGCTTATTAGTGTCACCCCCTCCGTCAACCTCCTGCGCACCTATCCCGGAGCCAGTGGCGCGTGGCCACTCCGCGCGCGAACGTATGTCAACTTCATGGCCAACTTCAGTAAGGAAACGCAGAACGGGGATGTGGCGTATTTCGATCCTACGCGCCGGACAATATTTATTCCCGGCTCGTTCGACGAGACCTACACGCTGCATGCTGAGTTCGTCCAGGACTATTTCCTGCTCCCGCGGCTGTTTGTAACAGCCGGCGCCACCTTCGATCACAACTACGCTCAAAGCCTGGACCTGCTTCAGTCGTATGGCGGCGGCTTGGGTTATGTCGTTTACCGAACGGACCGCAGCGAATTCGACCTGCGCGCCGGCGTCGGGTACGCAAAACAGCAATATGACGGCTACCCTGGTTTCGACGCGTCGGTAATAGGATCGCGGTTTTATCAGAGTTACCAGCACAAGTTCGCCAATGGAATGACCTTCAGCGAGCAGGGCGGCATGCGGCCCGCATGGACCGATCCGAAGTATCTTTTTGGAGGTGGACAGCTTTCGTTCAATATGCCTGTCTATCACCGCCTGAATCTCAACGTGAGCAGCTTCGATTTCTGGAGCAGAACCCCGCCGCCGATGCTGAAGAAAAATATCTTCCAGGTTGCCGTCGGGGTGGCCTACGCGTTCTGAATGTAGTCCCGCAGGAGACTCCAGGGGCGTTCTTTCGCTGACTCCCCGGCCCTGATGGCTTCCTCCGTCAACGCCGCGGGATCGGCGAGACCGACGGCGGCGATGCGCTCGCGTATGAGATCGAATGCGATCTGCCAGATAACGCGCGAAATCTGAAATGACTGTTCGGAGACGTGATCGTGATCGAGATCGATCACGGCCTTCATCATCATCTGCAGGAGTTCGTGCCGTATCGTCAGGAACCGGTCCTCAACGTGGGTCGTCTGCGATTCGCGCATAAGTTGTACCACGCGGCGGTTAAACGTATCGGAGTAATCCTTTTGACGCCGGCGGAGACCGCTCCTCAGTGTCCAAAGCCATAGTATTGTCAGAACGGTAAGAGTGATGAAAGCACCGAACTCTTCGCCCTCGCTGAAGGAGATCTCACCGCGGTTGTAATAGGTGGCGGCTCCGGAATGCAGTCCCGCCGTGAGGCCATTTTTCCCGTCAGGCGCCTTGATGTTAGCCGGCAGCGCGCGTACCGCTCCAGCAGTGTCCGGAATCGCGGCCACGATCTCCTGTCGGCGCTCCGTCAATACCTTCGTGATTTCATAGACCACACTGTCCGGCACGTCGCTCCGGGCCAGCAGGAGCCGATCGGAACTGATCGTGGGAACGTCCGTCGCCGGCACCATGGGATTTCCGGTATAGGAATCTTTCGGGATGGCCGCGCTCGCGAACGCCGGCACTTCGAGATGTAAAGCCAGCGCATCTTCAATCGGCATGAAGCTGACATCGCCGGCTGCCACAAAGCGTATCAACGCTCCGGTATGCAGGGGACGGATTGCGAAGTAAGCATCCGCCTCGTTTCTGGCAAACGCCCGCTCCGCGCTTGCGTCGTCCGCGCCGATGAAGTTGAAATCGGACTCGCGCATCCCGAAATGCTGTGCGAGCAGCACGAACGATCGGAACGGTCCCTCGGAGCGTACTAGCGCAATTCTTTTGCCTTTAAGATCCGTGAACCGTTTTATATTGGCTTCGTTGCGCAGCAGCACCTGGATGGTGTCGGGAAAAAGAATCGCTACCGAGCGGGCCGACGGACCGGCGATGATATCCCCCTCGGTCGTGACCATCTGGGCTTCGCCTCGCTCGAGGCGGTTCAGGCTGTCCACGCTCCCGGCTGTCTGGAGAAAACTGATCTCGATGCGAGGATCGTAACGTTCGACGACGGCCTTCACGGCCTGCATAAGAGTGAAGGCCTCGCCATCCGGGGAACCCGCCGCGATAATGATCTTCTGTTTGCCGAAGCGCGGCAAAAGCAGCGATATTCCAAAGGCGACCATCCCGGCAGTGGCCAGGCTCAGTATTATCGTTGCAACCAGATCGACTGTGATTCTTCTATTCATTTCCGATAGCGGTTCTGATCAACCGTCCCTCCACATGCTCCATGGTCTTTGCTTCGAACTCCCGGACTGATCCTCCCCGCCGGAGGGGACGGCCGTTCTGAACTCGGGCCGGAGAGCCGGCGCGGGGGGAGGAACTGGCGCCTGTCGAGGCTCAGGTGGCTTGGGAACATTCGGAGGCATCCCCGGGGCGGAAGGATTGTCGCGCATCAGATCGTAGGCGATCTGCCAGACGGCCCGGGAAGACTGAAACGCCTGGTGGGAGATTTTCTCCGCGTCCAGATCCGCGACCACCTGGCTCAGCAACTTAAGCGAGTCGTCGCGGATCTGGTCGAGGGGGCGATGCGTGCCATCCGAATTAGCCTCTTCGACAAGCTTCATCATTTTCAGGTTGAATGCATCGGAGTAACGCTTCTGTTGCTGGCGCCTCAGGCTCCGGAAAGCGAGCATCCACAGCGCAGCCAGCGTTCCGGTTAGAGCGATGCTCATGATGATCTGCCCGGGGCTGAAAGACAGCTTCCGGTTGCCATAGTAAAGCGCGGCGCCGGGGTGGACCGCGGCGGCCAGGCCGGTGTTATTCTCCGGACGCCTGATGCTCACCGTGAGTTCGCGAACCGAATCGTTCGCGTCGGGAATTGCCTGCGCAATCTCCTGGCGGTCTTCCGACAGAACCTGTGCGAAGTCAAAAGCGATGTAATCCGGCACGTCTTCGTGAACCAGCAGCAGGCGGTCCAAAGCGACGGTCTGTGTATCGGAATCCGGCACCGGCGGATTGCCTTGATACGAGGCCTTCAAGAGAATGCCGGGCCGATAAGCGGGCACGTCAAGGCGCAGCGCGCCGGCGTCGTCGATCGGCACGAAACGGATGCGGAGATTCTGAGCGATACGCGAAAGCGACTCCGTGTGCAAGGCTCGCACCGCGAAAAACGCGTCCGCGGCGCCCCGGGCGAAGGCTGCGGCGGCACTGTCATTGTCGTCGCCGATAAACCGAAAATCGGACTCGCCCAGACCGCGGCGTCGCGCCAGAGCGAGAAAGGACAGAAACTGTTCCCCGCGGCGCGACAAAGCAATCCGCTTCCCCTTAAGATCATCGATGGTGCGGACGGGGGAATCGGCCGGGATGACGATCTGGAAAAGCTCTTCAAAGAGACGAGCCTCGCCTCGGGCATGGGCTCCGGCGATTACGTCGGCCTGCGCCAGTGCAAATTGCGCCTTCCCGGCGTTCAGCAGCGCCAGGCTTTCGGCCGTTCCGCCCGTCTCCACCACGCGCACTTGCAAATAGGGATGGCGGCGTTCAACCACTGTGCTGATCGCCTGCGTCAGAATGTAGCTCTCGCTTCTGGCATCGCCGGCAGCGATCACAATCTCACGATCGCGGACGCGGTCGTATGCGATATGACCGCCCCAGCCGACCAGTGCGGCGGTCGCGAGCGCCAGAAATCCGAATACAAGTCTGTTGCGGTTCAGTACCGGCATACCAACGCCTCTCCTGAGGGCGCGCGCAGCACGCTCATGTGCCGATCTGGTTATCGGTAAACCGGTACTCGTTCTTGAGTGTCTGGACCTGCGTACCGAGCGCATCCTCGTGCGGCTGAGACAAAAATAGCACCAATTGGTGGATGAGTGCGTCTACCTCGGGGAAACCTTTGGTCCGGCCCAGGGCTGCGCGCAGCTCGATATTCCGCGCCAGCGTTACGAATCCGTCAATCTGGTTGATCTGGTTCTGAAACTCCGCCTCGGCATCGTGCTGCACCACCAGCACCAGCGGCGCTTCGAAGTTTCCGTCCCGGAGCTGTTGCCGTAACTCGGCCAGGCTCGTTTTGATGGCATTGAGAGCGTCGACGGACGTACTCAGGTTGTTGCTGAACCTTGCAAAATCGTCGCCGCCCGATTGGTCGAGGTTAATCCGAAGCTGATTGACAACTTCTCTTTCCCTGCGCACCAGATCCTCCGCTTCAGGCGCGAGGCGGCGCAGAAGCCGCGCCAGCGACAACCCTTCGGCAACTTCGCGTTCCTGACGCCCGCAACCGGCCACCAGCAGTGTAGTAACAAGGGGCAGACTCATCGCGATCGCGACCCGCAGCCTGTGGAAACGGCGCAGACTGGGAAGAAAGTTCAGCGGTGCCGCCATCGTTTTCCGTGTCTGTGGAACTGGTAAAGCAACCCGGCCTATTTCGTCACCACGTCAGGCACGTTCCCCAAGACAAGTGGCAGGCTGTCCTTGCCCCCCATGACGATAATCTTGGTATTCGGAGATTTCGCCAGCTCCAAAGTTGCTTCGATTCCTTTCTGCACGAGTATGGACTGCGGAATCGCCTGTACGATGCTGTCGTACTTCTGCACCGCCTGAGCATCGAGCTCCGCGCGCCGTTGATTGAAGACCGCCGCCTCGGCGCCCTGCTCCGCCGCGGCTTTGTTCTGGACCGCCTCCTGTACTCGTTCCGGAAGACGCACGTTGAAGAGCGCGATATCCTCAACGTCGACAAATACTCCTCCAATCACGCGGCGTGCGTTGGCAAAAACCTGTTTGCTGGATGCTCCGCTTTCGGAGGAATAGATTTCCTCCGGCAGAAACTGTCCGATAACTCCCTGCACCGACTCGATTAGTCCCGGCGTGATTATATCTTTGACGTAGTTCGGTCCGTAGCGGCGATGCAGGTAGGGCACTGTCTCCGGGATTGCGTGAAACCGAACCTGTGCGTCCAGATGCACCTCGATTCCGTTTCTGGTCAGCACAGTCATGGGTACCACCAGAGTCTGGGTCCGGACCACGTAAAGATAGCCCTTGTCCCAAGGCGCGATGATGTGAAGACCCTCCAGCCCGACGCTGTTGTGACTGGTGCCTCCAAAAAAGCGGTAGTAGATCACGAGCACTTCACCGGAGTTCACGGTGAAAATCATCTGCTTGCGGAAAACCCAGACGAAGATCGCGACGAAGAGCAGGATGAAGAAGACCTTGAAGCCCCTTTTGAAATTACGCCAGCGCCGGCCCCGGCGCTTCCTCCAGGTGTCGAGTCTGCCCGCCTTTTCCGTTTCTTCCTGTTCCAGAATCGTTTGGTTCAGCGGGGTTTCGGAATCGAGCTGGGAGTCACGTGTCAAAGGCGCCTCGGCTTTAGCCTGAATCGGCATCTGCTGTGCCGGGTCAGGATCGACACTCGCGGCCCGAGGGCATTCAATCCCTGTCTGTTCACAGCCGAGCGGCCTGTGGTACCAGCAAGGGGCAAGTACGTCTCGGTACCATGTGTATGGAACATTGATTGTAGCCGTTTTGCCGAGAGGCAGTCAAGGTTGCCGCCGGCTTGGTAGTGGGCTTTCGATGCGGGCCTTTACGAAGGCGGCAGGCGCAGGAAAGCGGAAAAACAAAACGTGATAGACTGGGTGCCAACGCTATACGTTCCCTTTGCCGCGTTCCGCGATCCGGGAAGTAATCTAAAGTAAGCTGAAACGTCGGTCGACTTCATATCACTGAAGAACTGACACCGCATTAACTGATAAAGAAACGATTCTCTCATGAATGCAGCGAACTTACTTCGTCGGTGAATCCAGCGTTGAATTGGGTGCGCACTACCGAGCGAAAAGCTGAATCTCACCGACTACTTCAACAACCGGCATCTCTTCAAGTGCGGTCTGCGCTACTTCATGGGGGATACTACGGGGCCTTTACATGCACGGCCCGAGTACGGGTTGTCGGGCTTTCCAAAGGTTCACTTTTATCAGTTGGATCGCGGCATGCTGGAGAACGATTTGCGCGCCATGAACCAGGCGGACGGCGTGCACCTGCTGGAGCGCGTGGCCATCCAGGATGTCACTCTGGGCAGAAGCGGACAGCGTCATGTTGTGGAAATTGCCGATAACAGCACGTCGCAGCGCCTGAAAAATCGAAGCAAAGTGGGTAGCTGACGCATCAGGCCGCCAGCGTCTTCGGCAGAGGAAGCTGGGACTGGAGCGCAAAAAGACGGGAAGACGCAGTGGGGCCTGGTTCCGGTATGAAGGTCGAATTGACATCAGCGATATGGTTCCGGCGGGCGAGACCGCCTGGCACGCGCGCGTCCCCGAGCGCAACCGCTACTTCTCGACCAACCACATCATGAACAAGGGCTATTGGGTTTGGTTCATACCGCTGGCGTCCGGCAATACCAGTGTCGGAATCGTGAGTGCCGACGATGTCCATCCTTTTTCGGAATACAACACTTATCCCCTCGCGCTCGAGTGGTTGCGCAAGCATGAGCCGGCCGTATTTGACTTCGTCAGGGAATTGCCGCCCACGGATTTCAAATGCATGCAGGGTTATAGCTATTCTTCGAAGAAAGTCTACTCGATTGACAGGTGGGCGTGCGTCGGTGAAGCCGGAGTGTTTTCGGACCCCTTCTACTCGCCAGGCAACGACATGATCGGCTTTGGCAACACGATGGTGACATCGATGATCCAGCGGATGCCCAGGGGACTCTGACTCCGAAACTTGTCGATGAATATAACTGGTTTCTCATTGGCCTGAACGACTCCCTCACGGACAAGATTCAACAGGCGTATTACCTGTTTGGCCGCCCGGTGGCAACCGCCGCGAAGTTAGTGTGGGATAACGCGGCTGCGTGGGGCATTCTGTGCCCCCAGATGTTCAATTCGACCTTTCTGGATCCTTTTGGCAAACACGCTCAGATTCGCGCGGTAACGGCCCGTTTTTTCGCGCTTACAAATCGCATGCATAAGATGTTCAGCGACTGGGCACAGCGCTCGCCGGGCCACCTGACTTTCGATTTCTTCAATTATCTGTCGCTCGATTTCCTTGATAAGTACCGTGCGCGGAATTTGCGGTCGGGCAAGGAAATGCCGGAGTTGCTGGCCGACGCTCGGCAGAATATGAGCACCATCGAGGAATTAGCACAGGTCTTATTCCTGATCGCCGTGGAGGGTGTTATGCCGGAACAGTTGCACCGCTTCAGAGACATCTGGTTGAACGCCTGGCAGATTGGCCTGAATCCGGAGCGATGGGAGGCAGACGGCCTGTTCGCGCCAGAGTCGGCCCCGCGAGATTTGAGTCCGATCAGAGAACAAATCCGGGCGTTGCTTCGGACTCGGTCGGAGGATTCACAGGCCGATCTCGAACAGACGAAGCATGCCCTCGCTCAGATGTAGTTTGCGGTAGCGGAGTCACGGGGTAATGACGAGTCCGCGGCCGCCTTCAGATCGAGCCCAATTGGGTTTGTTTGGGAATTTCAACGAATTGGCTTTGCGCCCACGGAGCCGTTTGCATTCGCCTCGCGAGAAGGATGGGATGTCATTGGTCATTCGATGAGCGGCATTGCGATCGCGATTGAACCTCAGCGAAAAACAATGCCTTAAGCGTGGTGATGATAACCTATCCGAATGCAGACCCGCCCTCCTCTGGCCGCATATCTGGCGCTCGCGGCGATCTGCTTCTTCTGGGGTACAGTCTATCTCGGCATCCGCATCGCGCTCGAATATTTTCCGCCGATGCTGCTGATGGGCGGACGGTTCTTTTATGCAGGGCTCGCGACGCTGCTGGCAGGAGCGGCCTTCCGGGCCAAAATGCCTTCCCCGCGCGAATTCGCCGTCACTGCGTTCAACGGTATTATTACGCTCGGCCTGGGCATCGGCACACTGGCCTTCGCCGAGCAATGGGTTCCCAGCGGCCTTGCCGCAATCCTGACCACGACCTCGCCATTCTGGATGATTGGCGTGGCCGCTCTTTTTCCCGGCCACGAACGGCCGAACCTTGCGACACTGTTCGGCGTCCTGGTCGGGCTGGCGGGGACCCTGTTGCTGGTCGTGCCGGGCGCTCTGCGCGAGGGGCTTGGAGGCGCCGTCGTTTCGTCTTTTCTGATTCTGCAGCTGGGATGCGCCGGTTTTGCGCTCGGTTCGATTCTCGAAAGGCAGCATCAAACGACCACTCACCCGGTAATCAATGCGGCCATTCAGGAACTGGCTACAGGCCTTGTTTTCCTGATTCCCGGGTTGCTGATGCATCACGACCCGGTCAAGTGGAGTTTTCGGGGAATTGCGGCGGTGGCTTACCTCGTGGTTTTCGGAGGCATCGTCGGCTACAGCTCTTTCATTTACGCGATGAAACATCTCCCGGTCGCGCTGGTTTCGATCTATACGTACGTGAACCCGGTCGTCGCGGTGCTTATCGGCGCACTGCTCTACGGCGAAAAATTCAGCGGGCTGGATATCGCGGCAATGGTCATCGTGATCGCAGGGGTTGCGGTGGTAAAGCTGTCCAGCGACCGGTCCGTGTCCGGATCTGCCGCGGCGGCGTAACCGGTCACGCCGCGAACGATTTTGCCGTGGGTAATTTTCCGCGCGCCTGGTGAAATTCGCGGAGGAAATAGTCCTGGAAGGCCGTGGCGTCGAACGTCAGCAGTGTCCCGCCGCTTTCGAAATGCATCACGAAAGTTCGTCCGACGGCCTGCGTCATCGCATAAGCGAGCACGGGAGTGAAAAGAAAATAAATTACGCTTCCCGCAACGACCGCGGTCGTCGTAACCGCGAGAGCGGTTCCATGCCCCAGTACTGCCGGTATCCCGGACGCAAGCAACGACATGATCGATCCGCGGACCCGTTCCACGCGTTCCTTGTATCCAAAGCACCGCGCGAGCTTCCAGACCATCGTTACCTGGACAGCCAATATCGCTACAAAATTGATCAGAGCTCCCGGAACGAGACCTGCGCCTGCCGCGATCTTTGAATATCGGTTAACGATCTTCATGGCGCCGTCCACCGTTCCCACGTGGCGAGGGTATGGTACTTTTCTTGTTTCCCGTTTTGCCGGTTTCGCCGCCGATTCGACCGGATCCTTCTCGCTCGCGTCGGCTTCCGCGAGGGCCTGAAGCGCCTCGGCGTATTTGCGGTCGTCAAGCAGCCGTGCCGCACGTTCTCTGGCCGCGTCTGCCACGGGTTTGGAAGCCGTCCGGACTGGTTGGGAGACTTGCGAACCAGCCTGATTGGTTCGTTCCGGCTGAACCGGGTTGGATGCCTTCGCCATCTGAGCCAGCTGTCCCAGGAGCACGGGAGGTTGGTCCGATTGAATTTGTGGGCGTTCTTCCGGCTGCAAAGTATGGGGCAGCGGTAGAGGCGCACCCGGCAATGCGGCAAACGAGTCAAGATGCCCCTGGTTGGGATCCGTCGGACGGTCCGCCGTCCAACCGAAAAAGCGGTGGACGCTCGTCATGAATTGTCGACGCGCTTCGGCCTCTCGAGCCATTGCGGTTTCCGCGTCCAGTTTAACGCGTAGTTGCGTTAACTCCATCTGACGCCGAGCCATCACATTCGCGATATCCTCGACCAGACCGGACTGGCCGTGGATAAAATCTTGTAAGCCCTCTTTATGGAGCTGATAACAGTCGACGCGTGACACCGCCTGCACGGTGGCCGTTCTCGCCTCGCCTGTCAGCAACGAAGCTTCCCCGAAAAAATCGCCGCTCTCCATCAGGGCGACCTGGCGTTCAACCCCGTCACCGGAGTTAAACAGAATGCTCACTTTGCCCTTACCGATGAAGTACATCGAATCTCCGGCTTCACCCTGGCGGACAATGAACTCGCCCGGTCCAAAGGAACATCGATGCAGACCAGATGCAAGCCGGTGCAGATCCCCTTCGTCGAGCAGACGCAGGATCGGCGCGCGACGCAGAAGTTCGATCGGCGTAAGGGGTTGTTTTCGCGCGTTCTGCTCCGTTCTGACTTCAATCACGTTGGCGAAGTCTCCGCACGGGAGTCCGGCCCGGTCGAGTGCGAAACCAATGCGCGTGAGAACCGCGGATACTTCCGCATCGTGGTCGCCAGGCCCGGCCACCCCCACGGCGATCTTATACGTAACCGCGGACACCGTCATTTCCTGAATCGCGCAAACCGGCGGCGGATCGGTGGCGACACCCGGTATCGGCGATGCGCGCAGGGCAAATTCGACGGTCTCGATGACTTCCTGTGAATCGATGCCGTAGGGCATGACGAACGGAATGATCCGGCGACGCAGCGGAGCGCAGATCCGCACCGGTGTCCGGTAGAGCTGGCTATTGGGCAGGATGATTGCGTCGCCATCAAGGTCTTTGATAGTGGTCTGCCGCAGGGATAAGTTTTCAACCCACCCCGACCATTCCCCGCATTGAATGTAGTCGCCCACCTTAATGCCGCTGCTCAGATCCAGCATGATGCCCCCGGCAACGCTGCTGACCATGTCCTGTAAGGCAAAGACGATAATCGCAATGGTGATGGCTGAGGTCGCGAATATGCCGGTAGCGTTGACCCCGAGCCCGTAGAGAAGATTGATGAGGATGACGGCGGAAGCCATCCCGACTATCCCCTCGGCTATGAACTTGTTCAGTGTAAAACGGCGCAGGATGATATCAAAAACCACGATAGCCGCGAGCTGAACTCCTGCAAGCTCCACCAGGGCATGGGCGATGTTTTGGATGGGCTCAATACCGGGATTCCATGAGGCAGGCAGAAACGAAACCAGAAAGGGCGCCAGCCAGAGACTCAGAAGTGCCCAAGCCGCCCGCAGACGCGTGGATTTGCCCGCGATTGGCCTCAGAAGAAGCGAAACCACCAGCAGGACGGGCGGGACGAGGAACTGGATCAGCTGCACCTTAAACGAGTCCATTCTAACAGCAGAGAGCGCCTGTTTTATCCGAAGGCAAAGGCCCTCGGAGGGCTAAAATACAGACCGGCAAGCGAGCCTTTGGGACGCTTGCCGGTATTGGGCTCCGATTCTAATTATGAGCTTACCCCGCTTTGAGTTGGCCGCCTGCCTCTTGAAATTCCTTCAGGAAGTACTCCTGGAAACCCTTGGGATCGAAGTTGAGGAGTGTGCCGCCACTTTCGAAATGCATCACGAAGGTATTGCCAACCGCCTTTGTAAGCGCATACGCCAGAACCGGGGTTACGAGGAAATACAGCACGCTGCCCGCGATGAGGGCCGGAATCGCGATCACTGCGGCTGCGATTCCGTGTCCGACACCGGTCGGAATTATAGCGCCCAAGAGCGCCATGATAGAACCTTTGATCCGATTTTTTCCCTGACGGTGCCCGAAAGTGGTGGCGATCCGCCATACCATCGTGACCATCACAGCCAGGATCGCTGCGAAATTCAGGAGATTTCCTGGAAGCAATCCAACCACGGCAGCGATCTTCGAGTAAAGGTCGACTATCTTAACAGCCTTATCCACAGTAGCCGTTGACGTAAGAACTACCGACTCATCTGCTTCGGGCTCCGCCGCCCCTTTGGCGCCGGGTGCGGATTTGCGATTCAAACGCCAGCGCAGAGCGGCAAGAACCTTGCGCGGACCGCTCTGGTTCTCGGCAGTTGGTTCTGCTTCGAGCGCCTCCGCTTCCTCAAGAGCTTTACGAGCCTCCGCGAACTGCTTGTCGGCCATGAACTGCACGGCCCGCGCGCGCGCAGCTTCTGCCTGCGCCGCACGGCTGGATACCTTCGGTGCGGATGTCTTTTCCGTGACAGGTTCGGCCACCACTTTCGGCGCATCTTCAACCGCGGCGCTTGAGTGCGATTCATCTCTTTTCACGATTAACCTCCTCCATTCAGATCTGCGGCGCTTTTGGCCTGACAGCTACACGAACGCGATTACATGAAGTATACCCGTATCACCTGGAATCGTAAACACATTTGTTCCTCGTGGTCGAAATCTTTCCCTTAAGTCGCTGCGGTGTCGGACCTGGAGTGCTGGTCGCCGCGATGAACGGCGATCACTCCCGCCAGAGCCCGCAGGCTCGCAAAGGATTCAATGCGCAGATCGTCTTCGCCGAATTCGATTTTGAACTCCTGCTGGCTCAAGCTGATCAGTTTGACGAGCGCAAGCGAATCCAGATTTAGTCCACCTTCCATTAGCTGAGCGCCCGGATCGATTGCTTCCGCTGTAAGGCCCAAATCTATATTCTCGGCAACCAGATGCCGCAAACGATCGATAATCCTCTCCATGGTCCTCTCCTCCTCATTTTCGATGTGCCCTAACGTACACTCAATCACCCGGCCATCGCTTCCAGCGCCCGCCGGTTCAGTTTTCCGCTCTCAAGAAGCGGCAGCTCCGTCACGATGCGAACCTCGTCCGGAATCGCATACGGCGGCATCAGACCGACACAACGCCTCCGCACCTGAGTCCCATCGAGCGCGACCCCCGAGCGAAGCACACAGAACACGGCGATGCTTTGACCGCGCTCCGTTTCTTTCTTGCCCGCCACCACTGCGACTTCGCCGACTCCATCCAGTCTCTCGACGATGCGCTCGATATCCGACAACATCACGAGATACCCGCTTCGGTTGACACTCGCATCGGCGCGGCCCGTAACGATCATGGATCCGCCGGTGGTTTTCACTGCAATATCTCCCGTCCGATACCAGCCATCGGCCGCGGCTATCGCGATCCATTCACCGTCTTCATCGACATAGCCTTCGAAACCCCACGGATGGCTGCAATAAAGCTCGCCGCCGGTACCGGGATCGAGGCCGTCGCCGCGAGGTTCCAGTCGAAGCTCAACACCGCTCATCGGCCGGCCGATCTCCGTCGCGCGTTTGTCGAGAGTGTCGCCAAAATCGCAGGCCGCGGTGGCGCTCATCTCGGTGCTGCCATACTGGTTGATCAGCCGCCCCCCCACCATTTGATCGAAGGTGCGAAACAGTTCTTCGCCAATGCGCTGGCCGGATGTAACAAACGCATGATATTGCGTCCGTGGCTTGCGAAAGCCCGTGAGCAGCATCTCGCAGAGCGACGGTGTCGCGAATACGATGTCGGGACGAAAACGGCGTTCGTGATCGAGGTATCGAACCACATTGGTTTTGTCCTGCAGATCGATTGAAGCCCCCGCAATCACAGCCGGCAGGAACCCGGCCGTAAAACCGTACGAATGCGCGAGAGGAACCGGAATCGAAACCCGTGATTCCGCTGTGAAGCCGTACTTTTCAACGGCGTTGCGCGCGGTGCCGAGCACCCGGGCATGGCTGTGAACCACAATCTTCGAGACCCCCATACTGCCGGAAGTGCGCAGAAAGAGTTTCTCCGTCGCGGTTGGTTTTCCGTTATAAAACGGATTTGCTTCGACGCGAAGGCAGTTCGCGGGAGGGGAGGTCGCATCCGCCGATCGAAGACAAGCGTTGGGAGAACTCACAACGATCCTATGGCTGCAGAAGCGCGGTACCGGCTTTAGATCGTTCTCCGTGACCGAAGGCGGGGCCAGAATGAAACTCCGCCCGGCCCGCATCAGCGCCAGCGCCAAAAGGGCGGACGGCGCCGAGTTGTTGCATTCGATGGCAAGGCACGAGTCCGCACCGGCGCCGGATTGCATTACTACGACGTCGATTTCGTCGAGAAGCTGTGGCAACTCCCGCAGCCGGAACGTATACACGTCGTCGGCGAGGATGTTCTCACGCTTCTCTACGGCTCCCGCATTTTGCTCGATCAACGCGGCAATTGACAGTGGCATCGGCTATTGAACCGCCAGTGTGGCCGTCTGGGCCGTCGTAACGCCGCCGATGGTGAGCGTAACCGGCGCGGCCGCGGCGGCCGGAAGGCTCGCCGGCACCAGAACTCCGATTTCCACAATCCCGGGTACGTCGCTGGGAACGGAGCCGACGAACAACACCTGCGCCTGCATGCCCGCGATCTGGACGGAAATCTGCTGAGCGGGCTGTCGAATTGTCGTGGCGGTCTGAATCACCCCATCGACGCCTGCCGGGGTCGTCGCGCCTTCGCCGGTCGCGAAAAGAAGAACCGACGATCCCGCAGGCACCGGATTCTGCGCCGAGTTGACGCCACCCACGTTCAGAGCCACCACTTGGCCTGCGCCGCTGTAATTCAGTGTGAACAGCCCCGGAGCACAGAGAACAACCGGAACATTAAATGCCGGTGATGTGCCGTTACCACTGGTGACAAGCACTGAGGCGCTGCTGGAACCAGCCAGTTCATAGGGAACCTGAACCGCGGTCTGGGAGGCGCTGGCATAAACGATCGGCGCGGCGATTCCATTGAATGACACACTCACTCCGCCCAGCGAAGTGGGAAGCGCGATAGCGCCGGCGATCGGCGCCGCCATCAGTGTGGCGGGCCCAAGCGAAGTGCCATGGATCACTATGAGTTCGCCGGGAGAAACGCCCCCCGGTGATTCGCTCGCGGCATTGGTTATCGATGTGACGATCTGCGCCGAAAGCAGCCCCGGAACGGAACTGCCGGTAAACGCTGAACAGGACAGAATCAATAGAAGATGATTCGATAACGATTTCATGGCTGACGACCGCAAACGACTACCGGCATTTGCGCGGGCAAAGCGAAGAACTCTGCAACCAACCGGTCCACTAAACCGAACCATTTCCGGTCACGCCCGCGGTTTCATCACTTCGTGTGAACCCATGGCGGAATCGGTCCCGCCGTGCGTTCCGACATCTCGAGGTGCTCGAAATTGTGTACCTGCGGGCCACCCACCTGCAGCTGACATTGCGGCAACCACTGGTCATCCTTCGGTCGGTCCGGCGGCCAGGGGGTAAACCCGCCGCGATCCTCCGTATTGGAGAAATGGTCTTCGGGAAAAATCTCCGATGTCACGCCGACAATCTCGTTGATGAAGTTCAGGAGGATATTCCGCGGCTTCTCGTAGCCGAAGTCTCCTTCAAACTCGTACCCCGGTTTGTCGTAACGGATCACCTGCGAGCTGCGCGTGTTCCGCCCTTTCACGAACACGCCGCCTTTGTAGTGACGGAATACCGGATGCAGATAAGCGACGCAGCCTGGCCGCTCGGGATCGTTGCGGCGAACAAACGAATTGAGGTCGGCGTCAGGAAAATTATCGAACCCGTATTCGAGCGTGAACACCATGATCTTCTTGTTCTCGCCCGCAAACTCCGGCTGCTCCAGAATGTAGTCCGCCGGGAGTTCGTAAACAAGCCGCGCCTTCTTGTTTTCCGTGTCGAAAACGAGAGTATCGGCCATGATCCCGTACGTCTCGTACAGCCCGGACGAGAGGCTGAGGCGCTTCATCATGTGCTCGCCAAGGCGCTGCAGATCGGCGGCGTCCCGAAGATCGAACTCCTCGGTTGGAGTGGGCACTCCTTCATAGCGATCCTCGAGCATGCGGAACAGAGCGCGGCAGGTATAGCGATAGCCGTGAATAAACCCGGTTGGGCTCCGTCGATTGCGTCCCTCCATGGCTGCGCCCGCGTAGTACAGGTCCGGCGTAGTCGATTCCCACGACGAACTCATGAGCGGGTACTTGTCCGTTTCATCCGATGGTGCCGGCAGAATGTCGGGGGCGAACAGGTCGGTGTCGAGATATTTCCAGCCCGTGCAACAAATGACGATGTCCGCCGGAAACCAGCCGCGCGCCTCGCCCGGTGTTGTCCAGTGAGGAAACTCCTCGACATAGTAGAGGCGGAGCGACCCATCGGGTTGTTTCGTGATCTTCGTCGGCGTGAGGCCCTGCACGCTGTGCAGCAGTTTCAGTTGCGACATGTCCAGAATGCAGTTACCTGCCGCGCGAACATCGCCGACGTAGTGCGTCTGCCAGGCGTGCTTCAGCATCCTGTTGCGGCACAGGATGCTGATCATGGCAGCCGAGTTTGCCAGATGATTCGCGGTCTCGAACGCCGAATTGCCATGGCCCAGGATCACCACTCGCTTGTTTTCGAACCGCTTCGGGTTCATGTCGACCGACTCGTAACCCTCCATGTATTCGGCCCCCGGAAAATCGGGAATGTTGGGTTTGACAGGGCCTGTCGCCATGATCAGAACTTTCGAGCGGTATTCTTCGCCGGTTGTGGTGATCAGGATGAAGTGCTTTGTATTCGGGTCGCGCGAAATGTGCCCGATGCGGGTGTTGTACTGAACGTTGAGTTCAAATCTCGCGACGAACTCGTTGATGTACTGCACGACGGTGTCGGCCAGCGGATAGATTTCGTCCGAACCACGAAAAGGGAAAGAATAATCGTGCGTTAACAGGGTGTTCCAGTCAAAGCGAAGGTTGAATTCCGGTTCGGGGAACCAGTTGAAACGCTTGTTAAACGAATTGAGGCGCCGGTGGCGCGGCTTTTGGGAGAAAAACATGGCCGCGGCATGGCCGCCTTCAATGATCAGGTAGTCTCGCCCCGCCTGATCCAGGAAATAGCCCATTTGGACACCCCCGGGGCCCGCGCCGACAATCAGATAATCGTGATAAGTCATCTTTCCGTTGCCTCCAACTCGATTTGCCACCGCATCTTGATCACTAAGTGACCTCTCGCCCGGTTTCATTACATTCTGCGATTGAAGTCCCGGGCTAACCGTACGGAAACCTGATTCTTCAGGATTGTTCTGGTTGCAGGGCCGGAACAATTACATTCTGCGGTACCGTCTAGAGATTATCGCCTATCGGGTGCAACGAGACAAGTCGTTTCGTACACGATTAACCAAGGTAAACCAGATACATGATTGCGACTTGGCGGGCGGGAAAAAATTCCGCTGCGATGTGGATCGTTTTGTGGACTGTTTCTCCACTTGAACGGATTTGTCGAGTGGGCTATATTGCGTAGACGGAATGAGCACTGCGGATTGATCTGCGTGATGGCAGCATCGGGCGAGGTCGGGAAAGGCACTGTGGCGGCCCTTCTTGCGCAGGGCGTTGACCCCGGTTCGATCGTTGCGGCAGGGCGCAATCCCGCGTCGCTGAATACTCTGAGCACGGGAGCTTTAACCGTCCGCCGCGCCGATTACCGAGATGAAGCCGGTATGACGACGGCGTTTCGCGACGTCGAGACGCTCATTCTGATTCCGACGAAGACTCCTGCCGCGCCGCGCTGCGATGAGCACGCCAATGCGCTGGCCGCCGCGAAAGCGGCAGGCGTGAAGCGCGTTGTATTTCTCTCAATACAGGCAGCAACGCCCGCCAGCCTGTTCAATGTGGCGCCGTTTATTCTGTTTGCGGAATGCGCCACTCGTCAATCGGGCCTCCGGTGGACGCTCGCGCGCATGAGCCTTTACACCGATCCAATCGCCGAATGGGCCCCCGAACTGGCCCGAACGGGGCGCCTGCCTTATCCTGTCGAGAATGCGCGGATCGCTTATGTCTCGCGCAGAGACATCTGCCAGGCGCTGGCAGCGATTGCACGCAACAACAATCTGAACGGGGAGATTCTGGACCTCACAGGCCCGGCGGCGCTGTCCATGCCGGAGCTAGCCCTGGCGATTTCAAGAGCGACCGGGAGTACCGTTCTATTTCAGTCAATCGGCGAAGAGGAGTATCGCGAAATCTGCCGCAGGGACACCTTGCCCGACGAGATAGTCGATGTTCTGGTCACGATGTACCGGGCGGCGGAAGCGCAGGAGTTTTCTCGCGTAACCAATGACATTCTTTCGCTCACGGGCAAAGCGTCCGAAAGCGTCCCGGACGCCTTGGCGCGCTTGCTCGGACATTAAGGCCAGCCGTCCAGCCATGGGAATCGGCGCGCTGCGGCTCGGTGGCATATCGGGTTCGTCGTACACTTTACGAAGGCACCAGTTCGTTCAGGGTAAATCTCAAAGGTCCGGGATCAATTCATGTTTTCCGAAGAACTAGGCGAGTTCCTTCACGATCTGAAACAAGAGGCGACCCAAGTGTACGCTGAGGCCCGTTCCTCCTTCGGTGTTCTTGCGAAGGCCGAACTAGGGCCCCTGCCCAGGTTTTTTCGCCGCAAGCGCAGGAAACTGAACACCGCGGCCGGAGACCAGTATCACGTGATACGTGAAGAGGTTCACGTGATCGCCGTCGCCGTCTACAGTTACACGCAGGAGAGACTGCAGAGGATCAATCAAACGGAGATCGAACCGTTCCGCGACGCTGTCGCGGAGGAAGTTCACAACCTGATGGAGGAGGCTGGCCGGTCGCCGGACATCGCAGCAGTGCAGGACTTCGCGAAGTTCACGGCCAGCCGGATTTCCTCCGCGGCGGGAAACATTCGGCGCGCGGGAAAGAATCCGGCCCGCCGGCCCGGCCAGCTCAATGCGATCAGCATGCGCTCCCTGGGCCGCGCCCTGAAGCAGGCACGCGATCTTGTGTTCTCCGAGGATAATCGCAGCGGCCAGATCGCCGCCATGCAGGGTCCCGCCGCCGGCAGCGCTCGCGCGCAGATCCAGGAAGCGGAAAAAACAGTCGACAGATACCTGAAGGTGGCTGTGAGCTCCGTCGCCGTCGCTACCGTGGGAACGCTTTTTTTTCCGCCCTTGAAACTGGTCAGCGGCTGCATGATTCTTTATGCGGCCTGGCCTGTGTTCAAGGGCGCCGCTACGGATATCGTCCAGAAGCGGAAGATCACCATCCGTCTCCTGGATTCGGTGTCCTTTCTGGGTCTGATTGCAGGCGGGTATTTCCTGATTTGCTCATTGACGTCGACGATCTTCCACGCCAGCACGAAGATGATGCTGAAGACCGAAGACAGGTCGCGCAGGCTGCTTGCGAACATGTTCGGCGAACAACCATCGACGGTCTGGGTAATCGTCGATGACCGTGAGGTCGAGATCCCGTTTGAACAGCTCGCGGCCGGAGCGACCCTGGTGATCCGCGCGGGACAGATGATCCCCGTTGACGGAGTGGTGACGGCGGGCACTGCGGCGGTCGACCAGCACGTTCTCACCGGCGAGGCTCAGCCTTCCGAAAAGGAATCCGGCGACAAGGTGTTCGCCGCAACCATGGTCCTTGCGGGACGTATCGAAGTGGGCGTCGAGAAAACGGGCGCCGAAACCGCCGCCGCCCAGATCCGCGATGTCCTCGCGAATACGACGGATTTCCGAAGCGCCATTCAGGTCCGATGGAGAGACGTAGCCGACAGAACCGTGCTGCCCACGCTCGGCCTGGCAGGGATGGGGCTGATCTTCCTGGGCCCCGTCAGCGCGCTGGCCGTGGTCAATTCGAACTATGTCGCGGTCATGAAAGTCGCCTCGCCGCTTGCCATGCTCAACTTCCTGCAGCGTGCGTCTCTGGCGGGAATCCTGATCAAAGACGGGCGTGCGCTCGAAGCTGTCGGCAAAATCGACACGGTGGTGTTCGATAAGACCGGCACGCTTACCGAGATCCAGCCGCAGGTTGGAGAGATCTCCACCTGGGGCAATGTCGGCGCCGATGAATTGTTAATCTATGCTGCCGCGGTCGAGGCGCGTCAAAGCCATCCGATCGCCGCCGCGATCGTCCTCGCCGCAAGGCAGCGTAACCTGGCCATCCCGGACCTCGACAACGCGCGTTACGAAATGGGCTATGGAATTCAGGCTCGCTCCAACGGTCGCCTGATCCGCGTAGGCAGCGCGCGCTACATGGCGATGGAGGGAATCCCGCTGCCAGCCGATTTCGAAACCCGGCGCGCCGAGTTGCAGGACCAGGGAGGCTCCGTCGTATTCGTGGCGTTCAACGACGACCTGGCGGGCGCGATCGAACTTCGCCCCACGCTGCGGCCCGAAGCGAAACAGGTGATCGAACAACTGAAGGCCCGCGGCCTGACTGTCTACATTATTTCGGGCGATCATGTGGCTCCGACCCGGGCCCTGGCTTCGGAATTGGGTGTGGATCATTTTCTGGCTGAGGTGCTTCCTCAGGACAAATCGGCGAAAGTGGAACTTCTGCAGAAGGAAGGCAGGCGCGTCTGTTTTGTGGGAGACGGCATTAATGACGCGATCGCCCTGAAAACGGCCAGTGTTTCCGTCTCGCTGCGCGGTGCCTCCACCCTGGCCACGGATACCGCGCAGATCATTCTCATGGACGAAAGTCTGCGGCAACTCGCGGAGCTTTTTGAAATCGCAACCGAATATAACGCCAATCTCAAGACGCTGATGTCAACTACCTTCGGTCCCGGATTGATTTCCCTGGTCTCGGTATTCCTGCTTGGCGCCGGGAATGCCACCGCGCTGGCCCTTTTCAATCTCAGTATGATTGCCGGTCTGGTGAACGGCATCTGGCCCGCACTCCGGCAGCAGGCCGACGAAATCGCCGTACAACAAAGGCATCCGATGATCCCCGAACCAAAGGAGGAAGCCGATGAATCCGCGGCGGCAGTGTAAGAAAAAATGATCGTTCGGGGTCGGTTCAGAGTTATGCTGGTTCTTCCAACGCTTCGAATTCAAAGTACCGCCTGTGGGGAGGCATCATAAATGAAGAGAACGCTTTTCACGCTGTTGGCGATGGTTTGCTCCTGCGTCGGGCTGAGTGCGCAAGGCATTGGCGAGCCGCAGCCCATTATGACGATCACTCTGCTCGGAACCGGCGTGCCTCTGGTCGATCCCGCTGCCTACGTGGACTCCGGGCAAGTTACGGCGGGGCTGCTGGTCGTTGCCGGGCTGGAGCGCCTGCTTTTCGATTGCGGGCAGGGCATATTAACCCGCCTCCTTGAATCGGGCGGACCCGCCGCAAGTCCGAACGCCGCTGTCGACAGGGTGTTCATCAGCCACCTGCACAGCGATCATTATGCCGATTTGCCTGCCCTTTACAATTTCGCGTGGCTTTACCGTGACACCGATCCGCTGGAAGTATGGGGACCGGGACCCGGTCCCAACAGCCCGTTCGGCATGGGTTCGATGATGCCGCTCCTGCGGGCGGTGGACGATGCCGATATCTATATCCGCTGCTGCCTCTTCACTCTGTTCACTTTTGCGGCTTCGGGCGAGAACACGATCGTGATGGAACTGAAACCCGGCGTCGTATACCAAAGCAATGGAGTTACTGTCACGGCGTTTCTGGTGAACCATATGCCCGTGAACCCGGCGTACGGGTTCCGGGTGGACTATCAGGGTCATTCGTTCGTTTATTCCGGCGATACCAAATACGACCCCACCACGCTGCTGACGAAAATGGCTACAGGGGTGGATCTGCTCGCGCATGAAGTCTATGGTTTTGACCAGGCGTCGGGTCCGGAGGTTTTCAACTACCACACGAATCCGGAAGATCTTGCAAAACTGCTGACAATCGCGCAACCGAGGCTCACGGCTCTGACCCACCAGGCCATCCCGCCAGGAACAACCGGCGAGGATCTGGTTACCCGCATCCGCGATGCCGGCTATAACGGGCCCGTTCAACTCGGTGCCGATCTGATGTCGTTTGACATTTTTCCGAATTTTGTGGGTATTAATAACCCGATCCTCCCCAGCGACCGAAGAGCGAATAAACGCAATGTGCCTGCCCGCAGTCTGCCGCTCGAGTTGGCCCTGCCGCCCGACGTCCGGGCCCTGAGACCAGCGGGACCGTGATCAACCGAATATCGAACGGGATGGCTGTCCGGAAATCCTGGTGGGCTCCTTGTCTGACGGTTCTGCTTTGCGCATACCCGGGCTGGGCCCTGCCGCTAAACCAAGCCGGAGCGGCTCGCACCAATCCAAAGGATGGCATGACCTACCGGTGGATACCGCCTGGAAGTTTCATGATGGGTTGCTCTCAGGACGATCGGCACTGCGAAGCCAGTGAGAAACCGGCCCACAAGGTGATTGTGACCAAAGGCTTCTGGATGGCCGAGACTCCCGCTACGGTGGCAGCCTGGAAGCGCTACCGCGCAGCGACGGGTGTCGCCGCATTGCCAACCGCCGACGGCTCCGGGCGGAAAGATCTCAATGAAGCGTCCGCCGACGACATGATGCCCGCCGTGTTCGTCACTTGGGAGCAGGCGCACACCTTCTGCGGCTGGGCCGGCATGCGGCTCCCGACGGAAGCGGAGTGGGAGTACGCGGCGCGCGCGGGAACAACGGGGACCGTCTACGGAAACCTGGATCAGATTGCCTGGTTCGGGGATAACGCAGGCCCACAGCACATCGACAGCACGGCATTATTTCTGAAGGACCGAAAAAACTATTTCCAGAGCGCCTATGACAACGGCCTCCACCCGCGGCCCGTGGGCAGGAAGACGCCCAATGCCTGGCAACTGCACGATATGCTCGGCGATGTGTGGCAGTGGGTTGCGGATTGGTTTGACAGAACGTATTACACTGACACGGACCAGAGCGATCCCAAAGGACCGGAGACCGGCAGCATGCGCGTACTTCGCGGCGGTTCGTGGTACAACTTCGGGACACTCGTTCGCGTATCCAACCGCGGGGCCAGTAATCCCACCGAGCAGCTCGCCATCAATGGATTCCGCTGTGCGGGAGATGCGGGTCTTTGAAGAGGTTATTAGAATAAATCGACTATACTTGGGTGCTCATGCGCTTCTTCTTTTCTCTTACCGTATCTTTAATGCTGCTGTTTGTGATTGCGCATCCGTCCCCGGCGCAGCTCGTTGGTTTGGGGATCGAGGGCGGCGCGCGGGCCTCGAACGACACCTTCGGCAATATCGGCAATATCTACAGCGAATCGAAACGCTACCTCGTCGGCCCGAGAGTGGATGTCCGCCTGCCGCGACATTTCTTCGTCGAGCTCGACGCTCTGTACCGGACTTTCGGCTACACCGCCTATGAAGTCACATCGCTTACTAACGAGGTCATTCGGGAGAGAGCGAACTCCTGGGAAATTCCGGTGCTCCTCAAATATCGCTACCCCGGTTTTCGGGCCCACCCCTTCCTCGGCGCGGGTTATGATGCGCGATTCGTGCATGGAACCGACGTGACCAACGGCGCCTTCGTGTCGGGAATCACGTCGGGCGTTACCACTTACACGTATCTGATCAACCAGCAGTCGACTACCAACTACCCGGTGAGTCACGGCGCGGTGGTTAGCGGGGGTCTGGAGTTTGTCGCTGGCCCCGTGCACATTTCTCCCGAACTGCGCTACATCCACTGGAGCCCTGCGTTTCTGAATGTCAATCAATCCGGCATTGCGGGCGGATACAAGTTCAACTCCGCTCACAACGAGCTGTTGGTTTTATTCGGAGTCACGTGGCATTGACACCGTCGGTGCGGGTCGGTCAATGCCGGGATAACATAATCAAAAGCCTCAGCCGAGGTTTCCGAGGAACGTGGATTCAACAGGGAGGGCCTTCATGGAAAAGCGAAAGTGGTTGCTTGGCGCCTGCATTCTTACGTTGCTGCTGGGAGTGCGTGTGCGGGGTCAGAGCAGTTCTATCATCGCGTACGGGTTCACGGCGCCGGTGCTCGCGTTGCCGGGTCAAACGATCTCCGTCTGCACGTTTGATTGGCTAACGGGACCGATAGTGGCCGGGTCGGTTACTGTCACTCAGCAGATCGTCGATGTCTCGCTCGGTGCGGCCGTAGCTCAGCGAAGCATCACATTGCCGATCTCGCCCTTTGATCCGTATCATCCCAGCCCCTGCGTGCAGCGTACTGTACCTGCTGCCGCAACGTCGCCCGCGGGGCCGGGGGAACTCGTTGTGGGCGCCGTTATCCTGTATCCACCACAAACGACCGGGACTTCTTCCGGAACGATGCCGCCGGCTCTGGTGACCGCATCGATGAACGTGAGCGGCAACTCTGTCCAGACCACGCCGATTCCCATCCAGACCGTGGTATCGAATCCCGGCTCCTTCGGCCGAACGTTTCGCGCGTTGCCCGACTTCGTTGCTCCGTAATTGGACTGTGCGGCAGAACTGAACGCCGCCGATCTTCGCCGGATCGCCGACCGCCAGGGGACGCGCTGTTCAACGCCGATGCATCGGAGGCGCAAATTCAAGGACGCAGTTGCCATTGGGGAACTAAGTCCGTGTGTTCTGGCCAATTCCTCGTCGAGTCGAACGCCATAATCTCGCCTGCTAAGCCCGGTAATCTGGTCAAGGCACTAAACCGGATTCCTGCGGAAACCTAGCCGCTACAACAGTATGTATGTACGACTTTGGTCTTTTCGGACATTGCCTGCCAAAGTTGCTGATTCCAAACTAGAAACTGTTTACTTCGCGGTCGGAGTTTTCAATGGTGGCCGGAGCGCAACGCGTCTGTAATAGGGCGGCGTGTCTATGAACTTCATCTCCGGCTCCGGTTCAGGAGAGGGCACCACCTGTGGGCTTGCGGGTGAATTTAAAATCCTTTTGATGTTGTCCATCTGCCTGTCGATCATTCTCCATGCAGCTTGAAGCCGGCGCCGCCGCTGGTCTTCGGTCAGTTTGAGGCCGATGTACCAGTTGGGAAATTCGCAGACTTCGGCAAATTTGAGTTTCAGGTGGAAGCGCATTTCGAGCACTGTACCAACGATGCTCTTTGCGCCCGCCTTGATTGGAAGCAAAGGTGCAACCTTCTGCCAGTCGACGAGCAGGGTGCCGACCTCTGTGTACCCCCCACCAAGCCTGTTGAAGTGCTCAACGAGCGCTTCGCCTCGAACAGAGGGGGGAATCTCTTTGCGTGGCTCAAGTCGCTTTATTAGATGGGTCGGAATATGCTTCAGATACGGCTCCCCAGAGTAGGCGACTCCAGTCTCATCGTCGTATTCGATGAATTCCAGCTCATCATCGTCGTCAACGATACCTGAAGCGGCTGTCGCATCCTCAATAAACTGATCGTGCGCCGCATAATAAGCACTGTTTGGCGCAGACGCAGGATTGTCTTGGTCCCGCCACGCCGAGGCAGGCAAAACAATGTCCGCAATCGCGCCGACCTCATGGCCGGCAGACACGCAGACGTGATCCTGTTCTTTTGCTTTAGCCTTTGTCATGGCTCCGCATGGGCAGCGCCTATCCTCGGAGTGCTTATGACCGTCTTCGAAAAGCCCTAATCGGTTCGCCTCGCGCCGTGCCGCCGTTCTGACGTATCCGATCGGATTCGCGGCGTTTCGCCACCGTTGCTGCCGCACCGCCTCTTGGACTGCCGGAACCATCCAGGAATCCAGCTTAAGAACCCTTGTTATGAACGGAAGCCATTCGTCGGAGTCGGCCACGAGTCGGCTGGCGTTTTCTATCTCGGAGTATCCCGGCGGATCTTCGGTAGGCAATCGCTTCGCCTCTGCGTTCCTCATGATGAAAAACTGCTAGGGAGTTAGGTACTCGCTTCTCGCCTCGTGGAAACCGCGCGATTGATTGCACGATAGCTGGTCCAGCTAATGCGGGGCGGCGGGAAGTTTTGGCCGATATTTGGCCGATGAAATAAAAATGCCCGTAAACTGTTTATTTTACAGGCATTAATTTGGTGCGGAGAGGGGGACTTGAACCCCCACGAGATTGCTCCCGCTAGCACCTCAAGCTAGTGCGTCTGCCAATTCCGCCACCTCCGCAAAACCAAGCGATGTTGCGATTACTTCTTCGGTGTCGCTGGCGCGGGAATGGCCGGAGCCGATGTCTTCGTCGGGTGGCGTTCCAGCGCGGTACCGCTGCTTGAACCGTTATTCTTCGTCGCTATGATCGACAGCGAGATGGAAGTAAGCATGAAAACCACGGTCGAGATCGTCGTCGCCTTGGAGAGCAGCGTCGCCGAACCACGCGGGCCGAAGGCTGTCTGAGAACCCATTCCGCCGAACGCTCCAGCCAAGTCGGCCGCCTTGCCGCTCTGTAGCAGAATCACAATGATCAGGAAGAAGCACACTACTACGTGCACGATTGTCAACAGGATTGCAATCACAACTTCAATAGTATAGCAGGGGGAACTACCGCTCTCCGACCGCGTCATCCGCATCTACCCGCCCAACAACGCCGGCACCAGTCGGGCGCTCAGGATCTTGTGAGCCGGCTCTGTATATTTCTTTATTAAAGATAGAACGGAGGGTTCAGAGGACTGCGGGAGGATGGCGAAGCCGCCAGACGGTCCCGCCGAATGCGGCGGTCACGATCAGAAGGCCGCCCACCAGAGCCGCAGCGCTCGGCCGCTCACTGTAAATCATCCAAGTCCAGATTGGGTTGAAGACCGGCTCGATAAGGAGCAGAGTTGACGCTTCGAGACCGGGAACCTCGCGCAGCGATCGCGTCAGAAACATATAGGCGAGAGAGATCTGGAAGAAACCCAGGTAAAGCAGAACGGCGACGTCCGGAAGACGGACGTGCTCAACCGGGATCGCCGTCGGCAGGCAGACAGCGAAGGCAATCAGATTTCCAGCGATGACTATCGCCTCGGATGAGTGGGCATGATCGGAGCGCTTCCCCATCCAGCGGAGCCCCGTGATCGTCAAGCCCCATGTAGCGCCAGCGGCAAGCGCCATCAAATTGCCGCGACCGGGATCGGGCGAGGTTGTACCCGCCGGCGCCGAGCCAAACAGCAAGAGCGTCGCGCCCGCCGCCACCGTTAGAATCACGGCCACATCGACTCTTCGGATCGGTTCGCGGAGCACGAAGGGCCCGAGCAACAGCAGGTACAAAGGCGCGGTGGATTGAAGAAAGATGGCGTTAGCCGAAGTGGTCAGTTTATTCGCGAGTACAAACAGGATCAGCGTCGCCGCGTAGGCCAGCCCGATGAGCCAGGTTCGCCTGGTCCAGTGCCGGCGTGCCCCAGGTAATGCAATATAGAGGACTACCGCCGCGATTCCCGACCGAAACCCCGCCACTTGCCAGTTCGACAGCGAGCAGGCTTTGATTGCCGCGCCGCCGGTCGAAAACAAGACCGCCGCCGCCACCAGCAACAACCGGCTTTTTGATGCCCGGGACAACCTTCAAAGTAACGCGATGCAGACGACTACCATATAAGCAGGTAGCGCCGCCGTGCATATAATCGCTGAAAATTCGGATCCACTGGCGATTGAGCCGATCGAACTTGAAGTACACCGCTGGCGGCCCACCATCCGGTACCTTTCACAAACCGAAGTGCACGTCTACGCACTATCGATCGGGGCCAGCGTATTGCTGAGTTTTTTCCCGTTCCTGATCGTGATGCTCACGCTGGTGCGCGACGTTTTTCATTTCCCCGCTGCGGAAAAAGCGCTCGTCCTTGCGCTCGGCGACTATTTCCCCGGCGACCTGGGCAACTTCATAATCCGCAACCTGACCAAGGTCAATCACGGGAGATATCAGCTGACGTCGTTTCTGCTTCTGCTCCTCACCTCCAACGGAATTTTCGAACCTCTTGAAGTGGCATTAAATCGGGCTTGGGGGGTCGCGAGGAACCGAAGCTACCTCAGGAACCAGCTTCTCAGCCTCTTTCTGATGATTCTTTGCGGCGGCCTCGCGCTGGGCTCCGTTCTGCTGACCGCCGTAAACACCAAATTCGTTACGATTCAGTACGGTCTCCGCGCGGCCTGGCTGCCCCTGGTCATTTTCAAGATAGCCGCGATTCCGGTGACGGTGCTGTCATTACTGTTGGTTTACTGGCTGCTGCCGAACCGCAGCGTGCCGATTCGGCGGGTATTTCCGGTCGCGGTTCTGGTCGGAATCGGCCTTGAGATCTGGAAATACGTGTTCCTGTTTGCCTGGCCGTGGCTCGACAAGAAATTCACGAACGAGTACGGGCCATTTTCGTATTCGGTCGCGATCGTGATTTTCAGCCTGCCCACCGCGCTGCTCGTGCTCGCCGGCGCCGAATGGTCCGCCAGAACTCCAAGCGTCAGCGCGGGGAACTCCAACTGACCTTAATCGCGTGGCGCAAAAAGCGCTGCGGCGTGTCCTTCGATTTCTGCCATCGCTCCCGATTTCGCCCATTGCATTCGCACATAAGCGAGTCCGAACACGGCGCTGTTGGCCGACGCTGACGATGTCACCTCTCCGGCCGGTTGCCCTTCCAGCATCAGCTTCGTGCCCGGCGGCGGAGGTGTGGTTTGGGATTCGATCCGAAACCCCATCAGCAGCCGGTTGACATGCCCGCGCGACCGAATGCGCTCCACAATCTCCTGCCCCAGATAGCAGCCTTTCTGGAAATGCAGTGCGTGCATCTGTTGCGTTTCCTGCGGCAACGTGTGCTCCGTAATGTCGCAGCCGTATTTTGGAACGAAGTTCTCGATGCGCACAGTCTCGGCGTCTGCTTCGGACGCGGCGATTGCGCCCGCGCCCTCGATCGTTGCCGCGGCCTCGTCCTTGTGATTAACCGGGCCGTAGATTCGAATGCCGTACGACCCTGTGGACGAAATGGCCGCCACCAGAAACTCCCCTGCCGGGACATGCGAAAACCGGTGATGCGGGGCCTGCATCCCGCATCTCGCGGCGGCATCGATCGCTTTCGGTCCCTCCAGGCCGAACGAAAATGTCTGTTCCGTGACATCTTCGAGGGTCACATCGTCGGCAATAATGTATTGGTCCAGATGCCCGTAGACAGCCTCGCGCGTTTCCGGTGCGGTATCGAGAAGAAAGTGGTCCTCGAAGCAAAGCACGTGCACGTCGGCCAGAATGCGGCCCTGAGCATTAAGAAAGAAGGCGTAAATCCCATCGCCGGGCTTCATTTGCTCCACGTGATTCGTGGTCATAGCGTGCAGAAGGCGCGCGCGATCCCCACCCGTGACCCGAATCCTGCCGCGCTTCGAGAGATCGAGCAGCGCCGCGCCGCTCATCAGCGCTTCGTATCCCGCCGTGGAATTCTCAGTCATCGTGTCACCATTATCGAATGGGGGTGATTTACATACACCGATGATTCACGAAACTCTGCCCGTCGGGATGCTCTGATGCAACTGCTCGGTGATCGGCGACGAAATCGCCCGCGAGGCGATCGTGGTCGATCCCGGCGACGACGTTTCCAAAATCATCGCCATTCTCGAACGCAACCAGCTCACGGTGAAGATGATCGTGATCACCCACGCGCATATCGATCACATCGGCGGCGCGGGGAAACTGCGCGCACACACCGGCGCTCCCGTCTACATGCACGAAGCCGACAAGATGCTGAGCGACCGGCTGGATATGCAGGCCGCGTGGCTTGGCGTGGAAACGCCCGAAAATCCTGGCATCGACCAGCCCGCGCGCGAAGGGGATATCATTCGCGCGGGTTCCGTCGCAGCGCACGTGCTCCACACACCGGGTCACACTCCCGGCAGCATTTCGCTCTATCTCCCGCTCGAAAGCAAGCTCATCGCGGGGGACACGCTCTTCGAGGGAAGCATCGGGCGCACGGATCTGCCCGGAGGCGACACCGAGCAAATCGGCCGCTCGATTCGCGGAAAGCTTTACACGCTGCCGGAAGACACGATTGTGTTTCCAGGCCATGGCGCCACGACATCCATCGGCGAAGAGAAACGACACAATCCGTTTGTGCGCGCGTAGCTTTACGACCGCTCGGCTACTGCCGCCAGGGCAATTGGTAGGGTGGGCGGTTTCGCCTGCCGGACCCGTCGCAGGATACTAAACTGGTGTTCTCAACATGACCACCAGCCGGAACCGAATTCTCACCACTCACGTGGGCAGCCTCCCGCGCAACGACGCGCTTTCGAGCCTCCTCGTCAGCCGCGAGGAGGGCGTTGCCATCGACAAGGCGCACCTGGACCTCGAAATGGATCGCGCCGTGCGTCACGTGGTCGAAGAGCAGGTGAAGGCCGGTATCGATATCGGCAATGACGGCGAACAGCAGCGCGTCGGTTTCCAGACCTATGTGCCGCAGAGGATGTCGGGTTTCGCAGGAGAATCGAAGCGCCGGCGCGGGCGCGACTATGAGGAGTTTCCCGAACTCGTCGAGGATCTGATGCGCCGTTTTCCCAAACGCAGCCGCATGCAGAACGCTCCCGAAGCTCAGGGCGAGTTGCACTATCTCGACAAGTCGGCGATAGAGCGTGAGATCGACCGCCTGATTACCGCCGTGAAAGCTGTGCCTGGTTTCAAGGACTGCTTCCTGACCGCGCCCTCGCCGGGCATCATCTCTACGACGATGTTCAACGCGTACTACGATTCGCACGAATCCTATCTTGCGGCGCTGGCGCGCGAGATGAGCATCGAGTATCGGGCGATTGCCGAAGCCGGATTCGTTCTGCAAATCGATTCTCCCGATCTTGCCATGGATCGGGCCATGTTTTATCGCGACCTCTCCGACGCCGAATTCGTCAAGGCAGCCGGGAAGCATGTTGCCGCGCTCAATCAAGCCATTGAAGGAATTCCGCGCGACCGCGTCCGGCTGCACTGCTGCTGGGGGAATTGGGAGGGGCCGCATCTGCACGATGTCGCGCTCGAGACGATTCTGCCGGTTCTTTATCAGGCGAACGTCGGCGCACTCAGCATCGAGTTCTCTAATCCACGCCACCAGCATGAATATGAAGCGATCCGGCGCAATCGTCCGCCGGCGAATATGGCGCTCATCCCCGGCGTGATCGATTCGACCACGAACATCGTCGAACATCCCGAGGTAGTTGCACGGCGCATTCAGGAAGCCGTGGCTGCGGTCGGAGACAAGGAGCGCGTTATCGCGGGAGGGGATTGCGGTTTCGGCACATTCACCGGGCGCGAATGGGTGATCGAGCCGGTAGTATGGTTGAAGTTGAAAGCGTTGCGTCAGGGAAGCGACATCGCGTCATCGCGCCTGTAGGGCGATCTTTGCCGCCAGTGGTTTTGCAGGTACATTTGCCCCGCGCGATGGGGCAGTTTACGATAGAAAGATATATGAAGCGTCTGATTCTATTCGCCCCTTTTCTGATTTCTTCACTGGTCCCCCTCGCTCAAGCTCAGGACCTCCCCGAAGGTAAAGGAAAGGACGTAGTCGAGCAAGTCTGCGGAGCGTGCCATGGCACCGACCTCGTCGCATCCCGCCGAGCCACGAAGCAAGGCTGGTCCTATATTGTCGACGACATGGTTTCGCGCGGCGCTTCCGCCACCAATGAGCAGATCCAGACCATAAACGATTACCTCGCGAAGAATTTCGGTCAGGTGAATGTGAACAAAGGCGCGTCCGCTGAAATCGCAAGCGTACTGGAGATCACAAGTTCTCAGGCCGATGCCATTGTCAAGTACCGAATGGATCATGGCGACTTTAAGACTGTCGACGACCTGAAGAAAGTTCCCGGGCTCGAGACCGCGAGGCTCGATTCTAAGAAAGATCGCGTCGTTTACTAACTTTCGATCACATATCTCCTCTGGTACGCTGCGAAGCGTCAAATTGTCATCCGAATGCGGCCTATAACGCATTCCTATTGGAATACCAGCAACCTTTCCCACGCGGCAAGAGTCTTCTACGTATGAAAACGAAGATATTTTTATTTCTTGCAATTGCGGGTTTATCATTCGCCGGCACAAAGAGTTATGACGTCACTTTCGATTCTCCAGCGGTCCTTGGCCCTATGGAAGTCGAGAGCGGACATTATAAGGTCAGCTTTGACGGATCGAAGGTAACTCTCGTCAACGAAAACACGCGAAAGAGCTTTGAGACCACTGCCACGGTGCAGACTTCCGAGAAGAAGTTCAGCGAAACGGTCGTTGAGTCGAAACGCACCGAAGGCAAGCTTTTAGTCGACGAAATCCAACTCGGCGGCACAAAGACCGCACTCGACTTCAAGCGCTAATCCCACTCTCCATGGTGCCTGGTCTGCATTCGACAACGAAGAGCAGGCTAGGCCTTGGTTCCTCTCAGGATTGACCCTGCTCTGATGCCGCGGTAGGATGACCGTCGGCATCCCGATGCAGTCACTCACACGTTATTTCTTACCGGTCACTTGCGCCGCGGCATTTCTTTATGGTGCCGAACCTGCACCGCACACAAGCTGGCCCGCATATCTCGGAGGCGCGGATTCCGCTCAGTACTCCGCTCTGAAGCAGGTCACCAGGGTCAACGTAAAACAGCTCGAAGTTGCAGGGACATATGCGACCGGCGAGAAGGGTAACTACCTTTTCAATCCGATCGTGGTTGATGGCGTAATGTATGTCCTCGCAAAGAACAATCCATCGTGGCGCTGGATGCGGCGACCGGCAGGGAACTGTGGTCCCACGAGAATCAAGGCGCAGTCGGCGACGCGCGGCATCAACTAATGGGAAAACAAAGACCGGTTCGACCGGCGTTTGCTCTATATCAACGCGGGCTTCCTCACCGCCATGGACGCGCACCGGACAGACTATCGGTTCGTTCGGCGACAACGGACCCACGGATCTGCGCACCGGTCTCGATCGCGATGTCAGCAAGGTCCGCCCGCTTCAGACCAACAACCCCGGACGCATTTGAAAACTTGCTGATCCAGCCCTTAGCCGTCGGCGGCGCATCTTATGACGCGTCGCCTGCCGATATCCACGCATACGACGTGCGCACGGGCAAACTGGCATGGGTGTTTCATACCATCCCGCACCCCGGCGAATTCGGCTACGAGACGTGGCCTGAGGACGCGTGGAAGACCTCCGGCGGAGTTCACAACTGGAATGAAATGACGCTCGATGAGAAACGCGGCATCGCGTACATTCCCCTGGGACGTCCCGCTACGATTTCTATGGCGCGGATCGCGATGGCGCAAATCTCTTTGGCAATTCCCTGCTCGCTCTCGACGCCCGCACCGGCAAACGATTGTGGCACTTCCAAACCGTCCATCACGACCTGTGGGATTACGATCTTCCGACCGCGCCGAAGCTTCTCACCGTGCGCCACGAAGGCAAGAATGTCGATGCCGTCGCGCAGCCAACGAAACAAGGCTTCCTGTTCGTATTTAATCGCGTCACCGGCGAGCCTCTGTGGCCGATTGAAGAGCGCCCCGTGCCGAAGTCCGATGTGCCTGGCGAAGAGTCCTGGCCGACGCAGCCTTTTCCCACCAAACCTCCACCGTTCGCGCGCCAGTCGTTTACCGAAAAGGAAAATTAACCCTTATCTCACCGAAGAGGAACAGGCGGCGTTGCGGGAGCGTCTGAAGAGTTCCGCAACGAGGGTCTTTTCACGCCGCCCAGCCTGCGCGGCACCATCGAGATGCCGGGCAACAACGGCGGCGCCAACTGGGGCAGTTCGGCGGTGGACCCCGTCAAAGGCACTATGTACATCGTGTCCAAAGAATTGCCGATGGGACTCAAGCTGGAATTGCCGCGGCCTCCCGGCGCAGGCAGAGGAGGTCGTGGCGGACGCGGAGGACCGGAGGCTGCAGATGCCGCGCCCGAAGCGGCGCTTCCACCTGTGCCTCCGTCGGCCCTACCACCCGTGCCAGCGCCGAAATCTCCAGGCGGTTCCGCCCCAGGAAGCGCTTCGGACTTCATTCACTACAACGCGCCTTATGACTTCATGCAGTCGATGAGCAACCGGCTGTCCGCCATTGGACCGCCATGGTCGCAGCTGACGGCCTACGATCTCAACACAGGCACGATCAAATCGCGGATTCCGAACGGCGGAGTCAGTGCGCTGGAGGAACAGGGTCACGCTGGTTCCGATCACGCCACGGGCGCGCATTTCCCGCGAGGCGGCGTCGTCGCTACGGCGGGCGGGTTGCTTTTCGTCGCCACAGCGTCCGATCGCAAGATTCGGGCTTACGATGAGGACACGGGCAAGGTGCTTTGGGAAAAGGGTACGCCCGCGGGGTCCGAGGGTGTTCCGGCGGTTTACGAAGTGGGAGGGCGTGAGTACATCGTCTTCGCGCTGCCCTCGCGTTAGATGATCTCGGTATACTGATGTCGATCCATAACGAGAAATGTTTCGCAGCCAAACGCGCAAGCTGAAAATCCTGTTTGGTTTTGCCGACGCCGTTCTCACCGCCGCTGCCTTCACGGTTGCCTATAACGTTCGTGAGTACGCGCCGCTTTCGCGTCAGTTTTTCTTGACGCCGGATGTCCGGACTCTGCTGTTGGGCTTCTGCCTTCTGACATGGGTCGGTTTCGGCTATTGGCTCGATGTCTACGGGAAGCTGGAGTCGGTGCGGATTCGCATCATTCTGGCGGATTCATTTCGACAGGTGGGCTTTAGCGCGCTGGCGTTGGTCGTGTTGGTCTTTCTCACGAAACTGGATATCAGCCGCGTGTTCCTGAGTCTGTTCATCGGGGCAACCTGGGTGTTCCTGGTGGGCTTCCGGGTTGCCTCGCGCAATCTCGTATCCTGGGCCAGCCGTGAACTGGGAGCCGAACGTAACATTTTCATCGTTGGTCTGGGCGATGGCGCCATGACGCTGGCGCGCAGCCTTGAGGATCATCACGGGCACGGCGTGCGCATTCTTGGTTTCATCGCTCCGCCGGGCGCGCGATCGGCCTCCGCGACGATACAGCTCGAACGAACGTATCGCGTGTTCCCGATCGAAGACTTGCGGCCTTTGCTGGCCGATCGCTTCATCGTCGACGAGATCCATTTCGCCGTGGAATCCGCCACGTTGCCTGCGCTGGAGCCGGTCTTTCGCTGGTGCCATGAAGAGGGAGTGTGCAGCCGAATCGCAATCGACTTCTTTCCACAGGTCAACAGCTATATGGATCTGGAACAGATCGGCGACACGCCCCTGCTGACATTTTCGGGGGCGCCGGCGAATGAGGTACTCCTCCTGGCCAAGCGGTTAATCGACATCTTCCTTGCGCTTGCCGGAATCATTCTGTTGAGCCCGCTGTTTCTCAGTGCCGCGCTGCTGATCAAGTTTACTTCGCGTGGACCTGTGATTTTCCGCCAGGTGCGCTGCGGTTTGAACGGCCGCACATTCACCTTCTATAAGTTCCGCTCCATGGTGCAGGATGCGGAGGCGCGTCTGCATCAGGTGGCTCACCTGAACGAGAAGGACATCGTGATGAAGATCAGGAACGATCCGCGATTGACGACCGTGGGCAAGTGGCTGCGAAAATTCTCGATCGACGAACTGCCGCAACTCTTTAACGTACTGAAGGGCGACATGTCATTGGTGGGACCGCGTCCCGCGATTCCGACCGAAGTGGCACAATACCAGCGCTGGCAGCGGCGCAGGTTGCGGATGCGGCCTGGCTTGACTTGCTTGTGGGCGCTTCGCGGCAGGGACAAAGTGGATTTCGAATCGTGGATGCGGCTGGATCTTCAATACATCGACACCTGGTCGCTCGGCTTGGACGCCAAAATCATCCTGCTGACGATACCCCAGGTGATGTCCGGGCGCGGCGCCAGTTAGGCGGTGGAGCGCTCCCCCGGACCGCCGCGGACGCCCTCGTCCGGCTCTTGCGTTACGTCCGCAGGACGATCTTCCCCGAGGTCATTCGCCCCTCCAATTCCCTGTGGGCCCGCTCCGTATCCGCCAGCGGATACTCCCGCTCGATTCGAAGCTTGATCTTCCCTTCGGCGATCCAGCGAAAGACATCGCCCGCGCGCCACGCCAATTCATCCGCCTTCGCAATATGGCTGGTCAGCGTCGGACGCGCCAGATAAAGCGACCCTTTGGCGCTCAGCGCGCGCGTATCGAACGGCGGGACCGGGCCGCTTGACTGTCCGAAGTGCACCATCATGCCGCGCATCTTCAGGCAATCGAGACCCTTCGTGAAAGTAGCCTGGCCCACGGAGTCATAAATAACGTCGATCACTGCTGTCCGGGAGATGGGTTTTGGATTCCCGCCAAAGCTCTGAGAGTGGATAAGTTAACCGGGGTTTCGAGATTTTTCGATTTGAACTTTTTCTGGCCAAAAATGGCTCCCGAGCTGG
>Ga0182024_10002481_pt1 | contig 45631 bp, 33 predicted proteins | sample P32metaG_FD_120480 | JGI IMG/M metagenome (GOLD analysis project Ga0182024, IMG submission 120480) | Permafrost microbial communities from Stordalen Mire, Sweden - P3-2 metaG (Illumina Assembly) | ecosystem: Environmental > Terrestrial > Soil > Wetlands > Permafrost | place: Sweden: Stordalen... | reverse complement strand
TTTCCTCAGCGACCTTAGGGCTAACTAAGAATGCCCTTGGTTCAACCGCCGGATGCGGAAAACCGCATGTCCGGTGGTGTGGGAGGGTGGCGGGGCGCAATCCCCGTCACTCGACCCGATCGCGGGCGTCCGCCCCACCAAGATTGCTATCGGGTGCCGACTGGTTCGCTGGTTCCCAGCAGCGCCGCGGTTGCATAACCCGTCGCCGCGTCGCTCATGAATCGCTCGGGCATGGAGCCGGCTTCGTGCTTGTGATTCATCGAATCGGCGAACCAGTAACCGATCTTTGGATCCTGATGGGTTTCGAGCCAGCCCAGCGCTCGCGTCAGGTTCGCGTTGGAGCGCCCTACGCCGGTCTGCTCGACGACGAACGTCACCAGCGCGGTCGCGTAGCTATTGGAACCCTTGGACGGCGGCGCCTTTTCGCGCTGCTTCCACTGGCCCAGGGATTCGAGCGTCCAGCCGCCGTCGGGCTGCTGTTTGCGCCAGATCTCGGCCAGAATGGCCTGCCGATCGGCATCCGGCAGCAGATCGCGTAGTTTGGCCGAGGCCCACAACAGGAACAGCCGGTTATGTAGCGGCTGCTTGGCTTCTCCGGCGCGCAAATAGGCAGTCAGAGCGGCGATATTTTCCCGAATTTCCGGCCGAGCCTGATAGCCCTGTGGAGCAACGCCGGTTGCCAAGGCGCCCAGCGCTCCGCCATAGTAAGCGGCATCCTGAGTCTCCCAAGGATCGAGATCGAAATCCGACCAGAGCCAGTTACCTTTGTCCGCTCCCGTCTGTAACTGCTGCGCCCACAGCCGCTCGAACGACTTTTCGCCTTCGGCGCTCATGCGGCCTCGCTGCGCGTCGTCCATGGCCAGCACCAGCGAGTTCAAGACCAGCTGCGCGCCGAACACCTGATCGACGATCAAGCCCTTCAGTCCCGGAAAAAGATCCTTCGCATCGGTGCGGGTCACGGTCGCGCGCATGCTCGACACCAGCATTCCCTCGTAGAGAGTGGGTCCGTTTTTCTCCCCTAACGCACGACGCAACGCTGGCCGGGCAACCAAATAAGGCAATCCCGTATGGCACGATACGCACGCGACGCCGGAGGCCATGGCGGTGGGCCAGGCAACCCACTCCTTCTCTCGCGAATCCATGTATTGTTCCGCGAGGCGCACGTTCCAGTCGGCGCAAAAGGCTGGCACAACAGCGAATACAAGTACAGCGGCTAGGCGAATACGCATAGCACCTCCGTTTTGAGCAAGTATAGCGAGATCCTCGCTTCTGTGCGCAAACCAGCGATACAATAAACTAATCTGCGATATTTGAAAATACTTGGACGCAGAGGAGGTAGTGTATGCCCGAACGCGAAATTGCCAGAAGGCAGTTCATCAAGAGCATTATTGCCGGGGGCGCGGTAGCGGCTTCAGCCAGCTATCTGTTTCGGGAAACATCCTGGGCGGCGCCGGCGGCCGGATCGGTGGAGCGGCTGGTGACGCTGAATGTAAATGGTCAGTTGCGGCGAGTGGACGTGCTGAAGCAGGAAAGTCTGGCGATGACGGTGCGCTACAAGCTGGGCCTGACGGGGACCAAGCTGGGATGCGATCGCGCGGAGTGTGGCGCGTGTACCGTGCTGATCGACGATGTGCCGAGATATTCATGTTCTGTTCTTACCCATACCGTCCGGCAGAGCAAAGTGACCACCATCGAAGGTTTGGCCGGACCCGGCGGCAAGCTGCATCCGGTGCAACAAGCGGTGGTGGATGAACAGGGATTCCAGTGCGCCTTCTGCATGTCGGGATTTATCATGGCGACGGTCGGTTATCTGAAGACTAATCCCACGCCCACCCGCGCGGAACTGGCGCAAGGGATTTCGGGCAATCTGTGCCGCTGCTGCGACTACAACAAGATTCTGCGATCGATGCTGCGGGCCGCCAAATCGATGGAGAGCGTGTAACATGTCTACAACCAAAGGTTCGAACTACAAGCTGATCGGGCACGATTATCAGACGCCGGACATCGTGGCCAAGGTGCTGGGCCAATCCAAATACGCCGAGGATTTTCGCGCGGATGGAATGCTGTTCGCCAAGCTGGCGCTGAGTCAAATGCCGCATGCGCGCATCCGGCGGCTGGACGCGTCGAAAGCGTTGGCGATGCCGGGCGTGGTTGCTATTTTGACAGCCGACGAGGTGCCCAACGCTAAGCCTGGGCCCGAAGATCCGACTCCGATCGGGCGGCCTGAGCTAGCTCTCACCAACGAGCCGGTCTATGCCGGCGAGCCGATTTTCGCCATCGCGGCGGTGGACGAATGGACGGCGGCGGAGGCCATCGAAAAAGTGGAAGTGGATCTCGAGCCGCTGCCCTTTGTCATCGATCCGCTGGATAGCTTGCGTCCAGGCGGGAAGAATGCGCGCTCCGACGGCAATGTTTTTTATCAGAACTCCAAAATCAAAACCATCAAGTGGAGCGCAAAGGACTTCGATGAAGTCGCCAAAGGACGGCTGCCGTGGGGCGGGGAAGCGGGCGAGGAAGCTTCGTTTGGCGATATCGAGGCAGCTTTCAAAGCCGCGGAATACATCATGGATGAGACGCTGTTCCAGCAGTCCACCAGCCATGCGCCGCTGGAGCCGCGCTCGGCTATGGCGTATTGGCAGAACGGAAAGCTGCACCTGTATGGGTCCACGCAGAGTTTGGCGCAGACCGTGGGGGCAGTGGCGCGCTGGGTGGGAATACCAGAATCGCAGGTGAATTTCGTAGGCGAGTATTGCGGCGGTGGATTCGGGGGCAAGATCACAGGCTCGCAGATAATGGCCGTCCCGGCGCTGCTTTCGAAGAAAACTAACCGCCCGGTGATGCTGCGCGTTTCACGCGAAGAGGAATCTTTCATCGGTCGCGTAAGGCCCGGTTTCCAGGCGCGCGCCAAATTGGGATTCCGCAAGGACGGCCGGATGACGGCCATGGATCTGCTGATCATCGAGGACGCGGGTCCTTACAGCCAGCAGGGCGACGCGCAGATAGCATCCATGGTGGCCTCGCTGCTCTATCAGCCGCAAGCAGTTCGGCTGCGGGCGCTTTCGGTGGCGACTAATACTGCTCCGCGCACGTCGCAGCGGTGTCCGGGAGGCCTGCAGGCGGTGGCTATGTTCGAGCCATTGATGGATAAGGCGGCAGCCCAGCTCGGCATCGACCGGGTGCAGATCCGCAAGATCAATGCGCCGGTCGACAACTCGCCCTGGGGTTTTCCGGAAAAGAAAGGCCAGCCGCAAGACACCGTCACCAGCGCGAAGGTGCGAGAGGTATTGGACAGGGGCTCGGAGTTGTTCAAGTGGGATGAGCGAAAGAAGCGGAGCGGCCAGCGCAGCGGCACCAAGGTGCGGGGCGTATCGGTCGCGATTGGAGCTTTCTTTTCAGGCAGCAACGGATTTGACGGCCTGCTGGTGATCAAACCGGACGGCAAGCTGTATGTGCACCAAGGCATCGGAAATCTGGGAACTCATTCGGTATCGGATACCGCTCGAGTGGCGGCGGAAGCGTTGGGAATGCCGTGGGAGCAGGTTGAGGTTGTGTGGGGCAGCACGGCCAAGAGCGTGCCGTGGAGCTCAACGCAGGATGGCAGCCAGACCACGCACGCGCACAGCCGGGCCAACCATGCGGCGGCGCTGGATGCCAAAGCGAAACTCCAGGAGATCGCGGCGAAGAAGCTGGGCGGCCAACCCGAGCACTATGAAGTCGGCAACGGGCGCGTCTATCCCAAAGGCAATCCGGGCGGCGGAATGACCCTGGCAAAAGCGGCCGAGTACGCGATTCAGATGGGCGGCAAATACGACGGGCACGAAGCGCCCAAACAAATCAACGCGATGACCAAGGAGTCGACAGCGGCGCTAGCCGGGCAAGGGCTGATCGGCGTCGCCAAGGACGAATTTCCGCATAAGGGAACAACCTTTTCCTTTGTGGCGGGATTCGCCGAAGTGGAGGTGGATGTCGAGACCGGAAAATATGTGGTGCTCGATTATCTCGCTGTCGGCGATGTGGGCACGGTGATGCATCCGCGCGCGCTCGGAGCGCAGTTGCACGGCGGCGCTATCCAGGGCCTGGGCCATGTGCGCTCGCAGAGCCTGATTTACGATCCGCAATACGGACAAGCCGTGGCGCGCCGCTTTCATCACACCAAACCGCCGACCATACTCGACATCCCGCTGGATATGCAGTGGGACGCTGTGAATCTGCCCGACCCGCAGACGCCAGTGGGAGCAAAAGGCGTCGGGGAAGTGGCGGTATCGGCCGGAGCGGCGGCAATTTTCTGCGCCCTCGCCGACGCCGTTGGCCATGACTACTTGCGGCGCACGCCGATTCATCCGGGGATGATCCTGACGTCGCTCGAGACCAAGAGCATGACGCATCATCCGCTGAAGGCCTACATCTAAGGAGGCGTCAGCGGAGTTTTAAGGACGCGTCAGCGCGATTTGTCTGCCTTCACCCAGAAAATGTCGTAGGTCCGATCGAACGTTACGAACAAGACGCACGGGTTCTTCGATTGACAGGAGAACTGATGCTTGGCTTTGCCCGGCATCATCGCGAATCCACCTGGAGTGAGCGAGGCCGCGGCCATCCCATCCATCTCGGTCTTCACATTCCCCTCGACCACGATCAACTGTTCTCCGGCGGTGTGGTAATGCCAGGGGACGACGCAGTTGGGCGGGGCTTTCAGGATAAACGTGGAGGGGCCTTTGGAAGGATCGCCATTTTCCAGTGCCGACGCCAGGCACTTCACATCGTCATCGGGAGCGAATTTGACTTGGGCGAGCGGCCTTGCGCCGCCCTTGTCCATGGACTGAGCGTCGATGGATGGAACGGCGGCCAATCCAGCGGCACCAATAAATGCAAACGCGAGCCAAACCGCGCTCACTGACGGACCTTATTCTGCTCGGCGTTATAAGCCTTCCAGGATTGCTCGATCACGTAGGCGTGGATCGCCTCAGACTCCTGCGCGGTCATTTTTCTCATCACGATCGGAAAGCCGGGCGGATTGCCGAAACCCGGCATGCCATTCTTCTGGTGACTCCCGCCGAGGACCGTGGCATCCCACAGCCGATGTGACTCGGTGGGCAGGTAACGCAAATCTGGAATCGCGCCATCCTCGGTAAATGCGCCGCTGCCGTCCGCTCCCGGCCCGTGACAATCGAAGCAGATATGTTTGTTGAAAAGCGACGCGCCCAACTGAATGGTCTCCTGGCTGAAGGTTTGATCGGGCGGCCTCGGCACCGGAGGTATGCGCGCGTTGACTACGGGAAAAGGCGTCTTGGCTCCGAGTTTGAAAGCCAACAGGCGCGCCGGTCCTCTTTTTGCTTCAGGAGTTGCCATGGAGCTGCCTTGACTGAATAGTCTCGAGCCGGAGCCCCAGCCGACCGGGACCAAAATATACTGCTCGCCCCGAACGGCGAAACTAACGGGCACCGAGTGAATGGCCGAGCCGGTCTTGATCGACCATACTTTATGCCCGGTATCGGCGGAGTAGGCTGCAAATTCACCGGTTCCTTCGCCTTGAAAAACCAGATTGCCGGCGGTGGACAGCACGGCGCTATTGGTTGCGATGGGCTCCTCCACGGTCCAGCGGATAGACTGCTGCGCCGGATCCCAGGCCACCAGCTTTCCTTCTTCACGGAACTCGCCCGGCGCCAAGGCATGTTCCTTGGGATCGTGCGTTGGAAGATAGAGCAGGCCGGTGAGAGGACTGTAGCTCATGGGCCACCAGTTGTGACCGCCGCTGGGCGAACGCCGGCCGGTTGCGGGCGCGGATATTTCCACCGCACGGCCGGTTTTGAGATCGATGGAGCTGGCCCACGAAACTTTGGCAATCGGCTTGGCTTCGAGCAGTTGCCCAGTCTTGACGTCGAGCACGTAGACGAATCCGTTCTTGGGCGCGGTGATCGCGACGCGCCGCTTCGTGCCTGCGATGGTAGCGTCGGCGATCAGGATATGCATGTTCTCGGTATGAAGGTCCGGCGCGCTCGTCTGATAATGCCAGACGTACTCACCGGTGGATGCTTTCACCGCGATCACGCTGCCCGAAAAGAGCCTGTCGCCGCCCACTTTCCGGTCCGCTTTGTCGCCGAAGAGCGATTCCGGCTCGGCGCCGGCAGTGCCGAAGATCACAAAGCCAGTAACTGGATCATAAGTGATCGGATCCCAAACGTCGCCGCCTCCGATTTCCCACCAGGCATCGCCCGACCAAGTTTTGGAGGCCGTTTCGAGCGCTTTCGATTCGAATCCCTTGGATGGATTCCCGGGAACAGTCCAGAAGCGCCAGGCCTCTTTGCCGGTCGCGGCATCGAAGGCAACCAGCGATCCGCGGACGCCGGTATCGGAGCCGTTGTAACCGATGAACACCTTCCCATCGCCGACGTGCGGCGCTCCGGTGATTCCGGTTTGCGCTCCATCGCAGACTGCCGACTCCCACGCTTTGGCGCCGCTGGCGGCATCGATAGCCACCAGACGGCAGTCGCCGGTTCCGACGTAGACTTTGCCTGCCCAGACGGCTAATCCGCGATTGCTGTGCGCGGCCCACGAATTCCGCATTCTGTCGAGGCGTACCTTAGGGTCGAACTTCCACAGGACCTTCCCTGAAAGTGCGTCGACGGCATAGACTCGCGACTGCGGAGCACTGATGTAGATGACGCCATCGACCACGATCGGCTCGGTGGCCAGGCCCATGGCGCTTTCGATATCGGTGGCCCATGCCAGGCCAAGGTTGCCGATGTTCTTGTCAGTGACTTGCTTGAGAGGGCTGAAATGCTGCTCGTCGAAGGTGCGTCCGCCCACCAGCCAGTTGCTGCCGTCCGACGCTTCGGCAATCACTCGGGCCTCGGTGACATTGCCGGCCTTGGCGGGAGTGTCGGCGGAGGAACGAACGGAAATCGCGGTGACGATGCAGAAACAGGCAGCCGTGAGGGCAAGCAGATGCAACGCTTTCATAGGTGCCTATTTTCTCATCTTGCAAAGATGACTAAGAGGCAGGTCGGAGACCTGCCCCACTTGCCGGCGAAGCAATTTAGAACACGATGCGTCCGGTCAACTGGATCTGCCGGGGTCCGCCGGCTTCAGCGGATTGCATCGCCGTGATGGCTCCAAATGCAGGAACGTCGACGTTCAGATTGGCGGGCGGCTGATAGTTCGGGTGATTGGTCAAGTTTGCGACCTGCGCTCCAATCTCCATACGCGCTCGCTCGGAGACTTGGAAACGTTTGATCAACGACATCGAGAGAACCTTTTGGTCAGGGCCCACAACGTCGCCTTGAGAAGCGTCTCCGAACCGGCCGATGGCATTTCCTGGGTCGACAAATGCCGCCGGATTGATCCATTGGCTTAGGGACTGGTTAGCGTAGGGATTCACGCCCGAAACGGTGTCCGCGCGACCGCCGTTGAAGTTGCAAGGACAGAGATTGTAGCCGGTACCCGACGGATCGGAGAATGTCGATGTGGTCAGAAATGGCCCGCTCTGGAACAAGACGATGCCGCTTAGCTCCCAGCCCCCGACGAGCGCATCCAACAGACGGCTGCTGCTGTTCATGAAGGTCTTGCCCTTTCCGAACGGCAACACATATAGGAATGTAGCCAGGAAACGTTGACGGCGGGCGAAGGAAACATTACCGTAGTCGAGCCCCGGGCTTTGTGGATTGCTAAGCAAGGTGTTGCCGAACTCAGTCACGTTGGGCTGCGCGCTGTTATTGTTCGGAGCGCCGAGCGTGTTCGCCAAGTCTCTGGTATACGCATAGCTAGCTTCGATTTGAAGATTTCCCGCGCGCTTGCGGAGGGATACGGTTCCAGAATTGTAGTTGGAGAAACCCAGATTAGTCTGGTAAGAGATCGCATACATTTGTGGGAACGGTGCACTGGATGCCAGAGCGCTGTAGCCCACGGTATTCGGGGGAATTTGGTTTAAGTTTATGTCCGTGGGAAGGTTAGTCCCATGATTCCCGTCATAACCCAAACGCAATCCAAATCCCTTACCCAGATCGCGCTCGAGCGTGAGGTCCCATTCCTGGACAACTGGATCCTTGTAATGAATATCGGTCGCCAAATCGTACCACTGGGTCCCAGGCAGAGCGATGTTCGACGGGAAGGAATAGGGAGCTTTGAATCCGGGCACTCCGTTATTACCAATTGAGTTTGAAAAGCTCGCAAAGTCACTAGCCTCCACTGACCACCCGTCGATCGCCGTAAGAGAAAGGGGCGCCTCGATGAATCGCCCATAGCCTCCGCGGAGTACCATCTTGTTGCCCAATCGCCAGGCAAATCCGATGCGAGGTGCAAAGTCGGTTTTCTGAGAATAGCGCAAACCTACCGGAACCCCAGCTTGTGCGGCGGTCAAGATTGGAGTGGGCGCGATCGACTGCGCGAAGCCGGGGTTGACGAGACTAAGTGACTGCTGAACTGGAACGACCACGGCGCCACGGACAAGTTGGCCATTTTGGACACTGCTAAAGTCTGGATCGAAGTTCGCAACGTTGTTGTTGTAGTCCTTGAACACAGGATGATATTCGTACCGCAAACCATAGTTAAGCGTGAACGACGACGAAACTTTAAAATCATCCTGAATGAAAAACGCATAATGGTTGGCCCAGGAGTTGGTGGTTGGATTAAGAACCGTGGAAATGTTGGTTGAATCCGGGTAGCCGAGGAGCAGGCCCGCGACGGGAGCGCCATTACCGGAGCCGAGCCAGGGAAGTCCGGTATTAGGGTCTAAGGTCTGGCCGTTGAAATTATAATTGCCCAGGCGCGCGTTCAAGAATACATTCGTGAAAAGAGCAGTCAGATAGCGAAAATCTCCACCGAACTTGAGGGTGTGTTTTCCCTTCGTGTAGGTGAGGGTATCGGAGAACTGCACGGTGCCCTGTTGCGTGTTAATGTCATTGTTCGGAGAACCGGGAATGCTCATGAACCCGGCCAAGCTCACTTCCGGATATGTTGGGGTCGATGGAAGAGCTTCGGGGAAGCCGTTGGGCGGGCCGGTTAAACCTAGCTGATTCGCGACTTGTTGAGTGGTGAGCGCGAAGCTCGCATTGGTGCGAGATCTGGTGAACCCGCCCCGGAGCTCGTTAACTAAACTCGGAGAGACGATCCAGTTATATCCGCCAGTTAAAGCGTTGTCAATTTCTGGCTGAGAGGTCTCGCCGACCAATGGAGTACCCGGGGTTCCGGGAAATCCGGGGTAATTTGTCACACGACGATTCTTATAGGTGTATCGAATAAACAGCAGGTGCTTGGAGCTGATAACCTCGTCAATCCGCGCGTCGAACTGAGCGCTGTTAATTGGAATAGCGTAAGTCGCAAGATAATTGTTTGTGACGGCGTTGGGCGGGCCGTAGTTTGGCAGCGGGTAAAAGGTATTCAGTAAAGCTGTCGACCAGGGATTGATCTGACTCGCGGGAATGATATTTCCCGGGTAGCCGGTCAACGCATTCGCGCTCCCGCCGTTCTCAGGCAGCAGATACTGGGACAGATCGCCGTTTCGCATGGCCTGAGTTGGCGTGCTCAAGATCGCCGTTTGCTCTTTCGGCAGTGAAAGCCTCTCAAAACTTCCGAAAAAGAAGGTCTTGTCGTGCCCGTTATATACCTTCGGGAGGACCACGGGACCTCCCATATAGATTCCATAGTCATTCAGCTTGATGGTGGGCGTCGTATGGCTGAAGGTGTCGGCTGCATTGAAGTCGTTATTCTGGACATTTTCGAAAGCCCCGCCATGCAAGGTATTTGTTCCAGATTTGGAAACCGTGGTGACGTCAGCTACGCCGCCATACTCGGCTGGATTCAGGTTCTCGCTGATTCGAATTTCCTCGATTGCATTGAAGGAAGGGAACATTTCCGTCAGCGGCCCCGCCGTGGCGCCGGGTCCGACCGAGCTGATGCCGTCGATGCTGAACGAAAGCTGGGAGGTTGTCGCACCGGCCACGGTAATGTTGTTTTGGTTATCGATCTGCACGCCCGGTTGCGCCGTCAGGGTCGAGAAGGCGCTGGTGGAACCGGTCGAGCGGCTGCCAATCGCCACCGGAAGGTCGGTCAGCTCCAGACTTCCCTTGGTCTCGGCCACACTGGAGGTTTCGGTTTGCAGGACGGAGGTAGCTTCCACAGTCACTACCGTCGCTTGTGAGGCGACCTTCAAATCCGGATTGAACACCCTGGTGTCTCGCGCGGCCATATCGAAGGAAGTGATTTCTGTTTGGAAGCCTGTAGCGGTCACTTTAAGCTGATACCTTCCCTGCTCCACGTTGACAAACTGGTACGCGCCGGCGTCGTTGCTAGTGGCCGTTCGCGTCGCATTCGTTCCGACGTTAACAAGTTCGACCGTCGCCTTTGGGACGGCGCTTCCAGAGGGATCCTTCACATTTCCGAGCACAGTGCCGAAGGTCGACTGGCTATGAGCCATCTTCGAGAAGGCTGCCAAGCACAGCACCACCAGCGCGATGTGCGATGCAAAGCGCACCCACCGGCGTCCGCAGATTTCCGGAGACACTACTCGCTTAGAGCTAGTTTTCATGGACCCCTCCTCAGTCAGGTCTACAAGGATCTTTGGTAGTTTACGGCGCGAGAGTTAAAAAGTCAACAAAACGATAAAAAACCAGAGTGCCACTCCGCCGCGGCCCGCTCGCCAATGAGCGAGCCAGCGCAGGTTAAGGCTCTCCGCAAGCCGTGCTTTTCGGACCGATAGAATCCTCAACGATTTTTATGACGGCCCGGGTGAATTCCTCGATTTCGAGCGGCTTCTGCACGAACTGGCGAACTCCCAGGTCCATGGCCCGCTTGACCTCATCGGGATTCATGGAGGAGCTGAAGACCACCACGGGAGTGGAAGGTTTGTAGCGCGCCAGAAGAGTGAGCCCAGGAATTTTCGGAATGTTCAAATCCAGAATGATGAGATCAGGTTTTATTTCCGGATCTGCAAGCAAGTGGACTGCCTGCTCACCATCCAACGCGGTGCTGACTTTAATGGAGAACGGTAACCTGGAGAGAATCTGCCGGATCAACAGAACGTCGCCCGCGTTGTCTTCGATCAAGAGTACATGCACGTTGCGTGAATCGCTCCGGCGCGACTTAGCTCCCCGCGGTACCTAAAGCCGCCCTTGGATTAACGTCCATTTGACACCACAATGATATCACCAGTCCATTTCGAGGAAATCTATCCGGGAGAACGCAGCGGCAGTTCCGCGCGCCTGAACCAAAACCGGTCAAGATCTCCAATCAGGTCCACAAAATCATCCGCCGGTTTGATCAAGTACGAATTGGCTCCCAGCTCATAAGCTCGGTTCACATTGGCAGCGTCGGACGACGAGGCCAGAATGATCACGGGAATTGTTCGCAGCAATACATTGGCACGGATGGCGGTAAGCAGGGCAAACTCATCCCGGTCGACCGCACTTATTCCGATCAACACCAAATCTATTAGACGAGACCTGGAATGTTTTCCAGTTAGTAGCCTGATCGCTTGCGATCCGCCGCTGACCACCGTCAACTCATGAGTTATCTTGAGAGCGCGGAAAGATTCCTCAAAAAGGCGCACGTCGAGCAGATCTGACTCAACGAGCAAAACTTTCAAGCGTCTCCGCGGACGCACCAACTGCCGAGTGGATAAGTGCCGTGAACGCCGCATTTGCATTTTGGAGACTTACGTGCTCATTTTTCTTGCGGCGAGAGGGGCGAGAAAGGACCCTTAAGTCGATTGTAACGCTTTGAGTACAAAAGACAAGTGTCAAATGTGGATGTCACAGTGACTTCCAGCTAGTTACTAATTGATATTATCTGGCCGTCCCAGACGCGCATTGAGAAAATGCACGCCGCACCAGGATGTGCTATCACTTTCCTTTCGACTCACATCCGAATGCCTCAACGAGATTCACAGCGCGAAAGCGCACCGAAAAAGACTCGCGCGCCGCGCGGAAAAGCAGCGTCTCGATCCGTTTCTCGTGATAAGAAAAGCGGAACCGTGACAGTATCGCTTCGCATACCCGTTACGATGTTGAAGGAAATCGACGAAGCTGTACGCGTGCGTCCATACAAAATGCCGCGGCATTTGTGGTTACTGGAAGCCATTCACGAAAAATTGCTCCGCCTCCGTCAGGGTGAAGGCGAACCTTCGTGACGGCCCAGCAACGCAAAGTAAGTTGACTTACTGTGGCCGGTCAATAAGTCCACCGCTATTAATCGGACTACTTTCGAATGGCAATGCCAGCGACAGCGTCTTGATAAACGACACGGCCGCGGAAGATGGTCATCTCGCACTTCAGGTTCTTGATCTGTTGCGCGGGCATGGTATAGAGATCGTGATCCCATATCGCGATGTCGGCGTCCTTACCCGGCTCTAGGGTTCCAATTTTGTTTTCGAGAAACAACTGACGCGCCGCCCAGGCGGTATACGAGCGCAGCGCGGTGTGGACGTCAATGGCTTCCGCTGTTCCAAAAGGATGCTTCCCATAGACGCCCTTGAGAGTCTCACGTTCGAGCGAGGCCCAGATTCCGTAGCGCGCCGGATACGGAGTCACGAAATAATCGGAGCCCCCGGCCCACTGGACGCCTTTCACCATCCACGTTTTAAGCGGTTCGAGGCGCTGGGAGCGCTGGGGACCGAAATTGCCGGCGTAGGTGTCGCCGATCCACCACATAAACGGGGGTTGCGCTTCGGGGTAACCGGCATCGTATTGTTTCTGGAGCGACGCCATGACATCGATGGCGTGATCGGTGGGAATATTGCAGTGAATGATGCTGTGCCGCAGGCCGTGGGTGGGTTGCTCTTTCAAGACTTCGGCGTAAGTGTCCACCACCCAGTCAATTGCCCGGTCTCCGATGGCGTGCGTTCCGACGTGCACGCCGGCTTGATGAAACATACGAACCTGCTGGCGATAAATGTCGGGATCGGTGGCTGGATAGCCCACGTTCCCGGTGTCGACGCCGGTAGAGTTTTTATTCCAAGCCTGGTGCATCCAGGCAGTGCGCGCGCCGCCGCTGCCATCCATGAAGATTTTGGCGCCGCCGGAAAGCAACACACCATCACCCAGCGAACCAGGCGGTTTGGGAAGCGCGGAAATGCGAGCCAAAGCCTGCCGCGCCGATTCGAGCGTATGTCCGGCGTCCCAGAGTACGAATATGCGTTCGTCCAGTTTGTTCTGGCGAAGCAGCTCGCGATAGGCATCCCACATGGGTTCGGTCAGCGCTGCGTCCTTCACCGCCGTCATGCCCTCGCGGTGCAATCCCTCGATGCTGTGCAAAATCCCCCGCTGCCACTGCTCCGGTGTAGTGGGAGGAATCAGATTCACCACTAAATCCTTGGCCGATTCTTTCAAGACGCCCGTAGGACCGCCTTGCGAATCGCGATCGATGGTGCCGGCCGGCGGATCGGGAGTGGAGGCAGTAATGTGCGCGAGCTTCAAGGCGTAACTATTGGCTACGCCGTAATGGCCGGTGGTATGCATCAGCCATACCGGATTGTTCGGTGTAATTTGATCCAGGTCGGAAGCCAAAAGGTAGCGCCGCTCAGCCAGTTTGCCTTCGTCCCAACCTGCTCCTACCAGCCATTCGCCGGGCTTTAGCGAGGCGGCTTTCTCGCGGATTTTGGCGGCCGCATCGCTCACTCGCTGAATGTCGCTCAGCACGACGTGGTATACCTCGTCGACTCCTCCGTCGGCGAAGTGGCCGTGGGTGTCGATCAAGCCCGGAGTAGCGGTGAGACCATGCAGATCGATGACGCGAGTGGCGCCGCCTGCCTGCCGCTGTATTTCGGCTGTGCTGCCCGTCGCGACAATCTTGCCTTTGGCAATGGCGACAGCTTCAACAACCGAATCCTTGGCATCGACGGTCAGTATCTTGCCGTTGATCAGAATCAGGTCGGGAACCTGCGCCCGCGCGATCCCCATCCAGGCGAAAAACAGGCAGCCGGAGACGTACGGGACTAAATGCGATCTGACGGTCATGACAAACCATCATAAAGGAACCGATCACGAGTATCGAATGAAGGTTAGTGAAGACTCGTTGATGCAATAGCGCAAACCGGTAGGCTCGGGACCATCGTTGAACACATGTCCCAGATGAGCGTCGCATTGTTTACACGCTGCTTCCACGCGCTCGATAAACATGCTCACATCCCGCGTGGTCTGAATGTTCTCTTCCGCGACGGCGGCCGAGAAACTCGGCCAACCCGTGCCCGAATCGAATTTTGAATCGGAGCCGAAGAGCGCATTGGCGCAGCAGAGGCAGCGGTACAGACCGCGCTCGTGAAGCTGGTAGTAAGTGCCCGTAAAAGCTGTGTCGGTACCTTGACGCCGCGTGACGTAATACTGTTCGGCGGTGAGCAATTTCCGCCACTGGGCATCCGCGCGGATGAGCTTCTGCACGGTAACCGGCGCTAATCTTTCGCCGGTGTTTCGAAACGGGACAATCACTACTTCCGAAGGCACGCCGTCGGCCGACACGCTATCTTCGGCATGGCGCCGAGAGGAGATCGCAACCAGACCGGCAAATGCAAAGGGCGTGATCAAAAGAGCGCGCCGGCGGGTTATCTCTTCTTTGAGCGCCTCGAGCACTGGTCCCATTGTCCCATGCGTGCGCCCATGTTTGGAGCGCGTTGCTTTATTGATCTTTCTCTAAGTATTCTGAGGGCACGTCATCCTCAGGGACCTGTCTGGTGTGAACTTCAGCGACGTCGGGGTCAGGGGCGTCTTCCACTCCGCTAGTTACTTCGGCCTCGAAGGATTGTCCTTCCTCCACCAATTCCTCGACGCTTTCCGAGCCTGCCTCGGCAACATCGGATAATCCTTGAGTGTCGCCGGACTGGCCGGCTGAATCCGGACCCGTCCCCTTTGGTCTAGGCGAAAAGGCGCTGTACGTTTGGATTCCTTCTCCGTCGTGTTTCATGCGATTTTTTAGGCACGCGAATTGCCAATGGATAGAGTTTGGTCCGTTTCGTGCAACCAATGGACCACGGAGTAAATTATGTCTACGCGTTATAACGATGGATCACATTACGAGAATCACCAACGCGCCGCGGAATTAAAAGACGGCGCCGCGCATGCGCATCGTGCTGCCGAGCAGCAGGGAAAACAGGAGCACCTCTCCGGTTCGGAGCTTTCACGACGGGCGCAGGAACACTCCCAAGACGGGCATCACAATGGTGAGGCGCCCACTGTCGGACATGGCATTGTAGCCTTTGGACATTCCGATATCGCGGCCCTGGCTTTTGAACTTTGGCAAGCCAGGGGCTGTCCGGACGGGTCACCGGAAGAGGATTGGTTCCTCGCCGCTGAAACCTTGCGTTCCCGCGCTCACTCCGGTTGACCAGGAACTTTCCAAGAACTGACCATACACGGTCGCATGACCGTATATGGTTGTCAGCTGGGAGTGTCGTCTTGGGCCAGAAGCCTCATCCCTTCTGATAGATATGCGTGCGTTTTGAACGGCCACGCGCATGCCTTTGGATCATTGCTCCTACGAAAGAGAAAGGATCGAATACTAATGAGAACTAACTTAAAGCAAGGTGTGTGGATTCTGGCCATAGCGGTTGGACTGGGCTTCAGTGGAGGCGCAATGCAGGCCGTGGGCGCTCCATTCCAGGATCATGACCAGGACTATTCAAAAAACAAAACCTACCAGCAAGGTGTCCGCGAAGGGCAGGCTGACCACGCGAATAACAAGGACCACAGCAAGAAGAGGCACTTCAAGAAAGACGACGACCAGAAAGCGTACGAGGCTGGGTACCAGAAGGGCTACGGGACTTCCAGGTAACCAGTGTTGTTTCGCCGTAAAAGCGCTGGAAAGGGTACTATGGGATGATCGCGCGGGTTCGGCCTCAAACATGCAAAGTAGGGGAGGACCTCGGACTTTTGAGGTCCCAGGCCCAGTAAAAGATCCAGTACGAGGAGAAAATCGAAACGATCAGGGGTGGGCAGGTCGCGAGACAATAGAATCTAGCGGCTAGATTAGAGGCGCAGGCGCCGATAAATCGGGCCTTTTGGAGAAGTCCACCCCTGGAAGCATATGCCCGATAGCCCACGGACACCAACAGAATCTCCTGAAACTGATCACCAGTTAGCCGTTTCATCCCCGGCCCCGCCTGTCAAGCGTGCCCCGGCGGAGCGCGCCCGTCCTAAACCAACCAAGCTTAGCCGTAGGCATTGGCTCATATGGCTAGCATTGCTTCTATTGGTGGGGGTGGGCGTGTATTTTCTTTGGTCCCGATCCAAGATCACTCAATCCACCAGCTCGAGTGCAAAAACGGGGAAAGGCAAAGCCGGCGGCGCGCCTGTACCGGTGGTCGCGGCGAAGTCCCGCAAGGGTGACATCGGTGTATATTTTACCGGGCTTGGCGCAGTAACACCCATTTATACCGTGACTGTGAAGACCGTCGTCGACGGTCAGTTGATGAGCGTCAAGTACAAGGAAGGCGATCTGGTAAAGAAGGGCGATCTGCTGGCTGAGATCGACCCACGTCCATTTGAAGTTCAGCTAACACAAGCCCAAGGTCAACTGATCAAGGATCAGGCCATCCTCGCTAATGCGCGCATCGATCTGGCACGCTACAAAACATTGTCGGCCCAGCAGGCTATTCCTGAACAGCAGTATGTCACCCAGCAAGCGACCGTCACCCAGGACGAAGGAATCGTGAAGACCGACCAGGGCCTGATCGACAGCGCAAACCTCAACATCACCTACTCCCACATCACGGCGCCCATCACCGGACGCATTGGCCTGCGCCTGGTGGATCCTGGAAACATCGTCCACGCCACCGATACAACCGGGCTATTGGTGATTACCCAACTTCAGCCCATCAGCGTGATTTTTACGATTGCCGAAGATCAGCTTCCCATCGTCGTCAAGAAAATGAACGCCGGCCAGCAATTGACGGTGGATGCCTACAGCCGCGACATGACCACCAAAATCGCTAGCGGAACGCTGACCACACTGGACAATCAGATTGATCCAACAACCGGAACGCTCCGGCTGAGAGCGACCTTCGACAACAAGGACAACTCGCTATTTCCCAATCAGTTTGTAAACGCGCGCTTACTGGTTCAGGAAAAACACGGCGTAACTCTGGTGCCGACCGCCGCGATACAGCGTAACTCACAGGCGACTTATGTATACGTCGTGAAGCCGGATTCGACGGTCACGGTGCGGCAGGTCACGATCGGCACTACGGAAGGCAATGACTCAGAAATTACTGCAGGCCTGACGCCCGGAGAAGTGGTGGTGATGACCGGCGTCGACAAACTGCAGGAAGGCACCAAAGTCAACGCTCAGCTTCCCTCCACAAAGCCGGCTAACCCGCCCGCAAACCCTTCGATGCCCTCTTCGATTCCAGCCGCTAAGAAGGGCGTCAAGGCACCCAGCAAGAGTTAAATGAACCCGTCCCGGATCTTCATTCTCCGGCCCGTGGCGACCACGATGTTGATGATCGGCATTCTGCTGGCGGGCGCCGCAGCGTACAAACAACTGCCTGTGTCGGCGTTGCCGGAAGTGGATTATCCCATCATCCAAGTTATTACGTTTTATCCAGGCGCGAGCCCGGACGTGATGGCGTCTTCGGTGACCGCGCCGCTGGAGCGCCAGTTCGGCCAAGTGCCAGGCCTCCAACAGATGACCTCGGTCAGCTCCGACGGCAGCTCGGTAATCACGCTCCAATTTACTCTCAGCCTAAGCATCGATGTGGCCGAACAGGAAGTGCAGCAATCGATCAATGCCTCCGGTACGTATCTGCCGGCGGATCTGCCCACTCCGCCGATCTATAGCAAGACCAATCCAGCCGACACGCCGATCCTGACACTGGCCCTCTCTTCGAACGAGCTTCCGCTTTCAAAAGTAGAGGATCTGGCCGACACCCGCCTCGCGCCTAAGATTTCACAATTGCCCGGAGTTGGCCTGGTCAGCATCAGCGGCGGACAAAAGCCCGCCGTGCGGATTCAAGCCAATCCCACGGTGATGGCATCCTACGGCCTCAATCTGGAGGATCTGCGAACGGCCATCGTGGCCGCCAATGTCAATCAGGCCAAGGGCAACTTCGACGGAACGCGTCAGGCGTACCAGATTGGGGCCAACGATCAGCTGCTCTCGAGCGCCGATTATGCTCCGCTCATCATCGCCTACAAAAACGGCGCTCCGGTCAAACTGACCGACGTTGCCACCGTGGTCGACGATGCCGAGAACGTCCGCCAAGCGGCCTGGATGAACGAGACGCCCGCGGTCATTTTGAATATCCAGCGGCAGCCCGGCGCGAATATCATCTCGGTGGTCGACCGCATCAAACAACTGTTGCCTCAACTCACGTTGACGCTGCCCGCCTCGGTCCACGTGAGCGTCCTGACTGACCGGACCACCACCATCCGCGCCTCGGTGAGCGACGTACAGTTCGAGTTGATGCTGACCGTAGCTCTGGTGGTAATGGTCATGTTCCTATTTCTGCGCAACCTGGCTGCGACCATTATTCCCAGTATTGCCGTGCCGCTCTCGCTGGTGGCCACCTTCGGGGTGATGTACCTGCTCGGCTACAGCTTGAACAACCTCACTTTGATGGCGTTGACGATATCCACCGGCTTCGTGGTGGATGACGCAATCGTGATGATCGAGAACATCACGCGCTATATCGAAGAGGGCGAGCCAGCCCTCCGGGCAGCTCTCAAAGGCTCGGCGCAAATCGGTTTTACCATCGTTTCGTTAACCGTCTCCCTGATTGCCGTTCTCATCCCTCTGTTATTCATGGGCGATATCGTGGGCCGCCTGTTTCGTGAATTTGCGGTCACGTTAAGCGTGACCATCCTGGCCTCGGCGGTGGTTTCGCTCACGCTCACTCCGATGATGTGCTCGAAACTTTTGAAGCACAAGCCCGAGGCCAGCCAAGGGCGTTTTTATCGCGCCTCGGAGAACGCGTTTAACGCCGTCATCGCTTTTTACGGCAAGACGCTGAAATGGGTCCTGCAGTGGCAGGTAGCCACGCTGCTGGTCGCGGCCGCGACCCTGGTTCTGACCATTTTCCTATACGTCGTCATCCCTAAAGGATTTTTCCCCATTCAAGATACGGGCGTGATCCAGGGCGTCTCGGAAGCGGCGCAATCGGTCTCCTTTCCGCAAATGGCCAGCCAGCAGCAGCAATTGAGCAAGATCATTTTGCAGGATCCGGCGGTCGACAACCTGTCTTCCTTCATCGGCATCGACGGGACCAACACCACCTTGAACAGCGGACGCATTCTGATCAATTTGAAACCGATCGATGTTCGAAAGATCAGCGCCAGCGATGTAATTCGCCGCTTGCAGCCGGAACTGGCAAGGGTGCCGGGCATCACGCTGTATATGCAGCCGGTACAGGATCTGTCGGTCGAAGACCGCGTGAGCCGGACCCAATTCCAGTACACGCTGGAAGATCCCAACGTGGACGAATTGAATACCTACGCTCCGCAGATGCTGGCCAAGCTTCAGAAGCTGCCGGAGCTGACCGACGTCGCGAGCGATCAACAGAATCTTGGTCTGCGGGCCAGGCTGGTGTTCGACCGCAACACGGCGGCCCGCTTCGGCATCACCACTTCGGCGATCGACCAGACGTTATACGATGCTTACGGGCAGCGCGAAGTGTCGACCATGTTTACGCAGTTAAATCAATACCACGTGGTGCTGGAATTGACGCCCGGGTTTGAGAAAAATCCTACGGACCTGAACGACCTGTTTATCCGTACCGCCGCGACGGGCTCCAGCGCATCGTCCGCCACGCCCGCGGGCGGTTCGACGCCCTCGTCCTCCAGCACTCCCTCGGGGACACTCCCCACTTCCACTACAGCTTCGTCCGGCGTCTCCACCGGCGCTAGCTCGTCGACCGCCATTCAATCCGCCACGACATTTCCGAATGGCGGCCAGATCCCGCTCAATGCGTTCTCTCACGTGGAGTCCACCTCGGCCCCCATAACCGTGAATCACCAGGGCCAGTTTCCGGTAGTGACGCTGTCTTTCAATCTGGCGCCTAACGCATCGCTGGGCGACGCCGTTAAGGCCGTGAACAAAGTGCATGACGAAATGGCCATGCCGGCCAGCATACAGGCCGCATATCAAGGAACGGCCCAGGCATTTCAGGCCTCCCTGGCAAACGAACCGGTACTGATTGCGGCGGCGCTGATTACGGTTTATCTCGTCTTGGGCATCCTCTATGAAAGCTATATCCACCCCTTGACGATTCTGTCGGCGCTGCCTTCGGCCGGCGTCGGCGCGCTGCTGGCCCTGATTGTCTTGGGACAGGATTTCAGCGTGATCGCGCTAATTGGCATCGTGCTGCTCATCGGCATCGTGAAAAAGAACGCCATCATGATGATCGATTTCGCGCTCGACGCGGAACGAAGCCACGGCATGCAGCCGGAAGAGGCCATTTATCAAGCCTGTCTGCTGCGCTTCCGTCCAATCATGATGACCACCATGGCGGCGCTGCTGGGCGCCGTGCCGCTGGCCCTGGGCTCGGGTAGCGGCTCGGAACTGCGCCGGCCTTTGGGAATTACGATTATCGGCGGCCTGCTTATCAGTCAGTTGCTGACGCTCTACACGACGCCGGTGATTTACATCTGGTTCGACCGGCTAGGGACCCGATTCTCGCGCAAGACCGAAGCGGAGGAAGTGCCCGGCGATCAGGAACCTCTGCCGGCCAGGTGATTGATGAGCATTTCCGAGCCATTTATCCGCAAACCAGTAGCCACCACGCTCCTGGTGGTCGCGATTTTGTTGGCTGGAGCCACGGCTTACCGGCTGCTGCCTGTGTCACCGCTGCCGCAAGTAGAGTTTCCGACCATCTCGGTAAGCGCGTCTTTGCCCGGAGCGAGTCCCGAGACCATGGCATCTTCGGTGGCAACGCCGCTTGAGCGCCAATTCGGACACATTGCGTCGGTGACCGAGATGACCTCGTCAAGCTCCCTGGGATCCACCAGCATTACGCTGCAATTCGATCTGAATCGAGACATCAACGCGGCCGCGCGCGACGTACAAGCCGCCATTAACGCCGCTCGCGGCTATCTGCCGACCAATCTTCCCAATAATCCTACGTACCGGCTCGTGAATCCATCGGACTCTCCCATTTTTATGCTGGCCCTCACTTCCCCCGTCCTCACCCGGGGCCAGATGTATGACGCCGCTTCGACGATCATGGCGCAGAAACTGTCACAGATCAGCGGCGTGGGGCAGGTGATCGTGGGAGGAAGCTCGCTTCCAGGGGTTCGTCTGGAATTGAATCCGACCGCTATGAACAAGTACGGCCTCGGCCTGGAACAAGTCCGTGCAGCGCTGAGCGGCGCGAATGCCAATACGCCCAAGGGACATTTTTCCGACGGCCTGCGCATGTGGGAAGTGGGCGCCAACGATCAAATCTTTAAGGCCAGCGACTATGAGCCGCTAGTGGTGGCTTACCGCAACGGATCGGCGGTGCGAATCTCCGATATCGGCATGGCACAGGACTCGGTGGAAGATCTTCGCAATTCCGCTTATGCCAACGGGAAGCCATCCGTGCTGGTCATCATCTTCCGCCAGCCGGGCGCCAACATCATCGATACCGTGGATCGTATCCAGGCGGTCATGCCGCAGATTGAAGCTTCTATTCCGCATTCGATCGATGTGAAAGTGGCTATGGACCAGACGGTCACCATCCGCGCTTCGGTGGACGATACCGAGAGGACACTGATCATCTCCGTGCTGCTGGTGATTCTGGTCGTTTTCGTTTTCTTGAGAAACGGGCGGGCCACCTTCATTCCCAGCGTCGCCGTCCCGGTGTCGCTGGTGGGGACATTCGGCGTGATGTATCTGCTGGGCTACAGCCTGGACAATCTTTCGCTGATGGCGCTTACCATCTCGACCGGTTTCGTGGTCGACGATGCAATTGTCGTGATCGAGAACATCACGCGTTATCTGGAACAGGGCCTGCGTCCTTTCGAAGCCGCGCTCAAAGGCGCGCACGAGGTAGGATCTACTGTTTTTACCATCAGTGTTTCTCTGATAGCCGTGTTTATTCCGCTGCTCTTGATGGGCGGAATCGTGGGGCGCCTGTTTCGGGAATTTGCGGTGACGCTTTCGGTCGCCATCCTGGTTTCCATGGTGGTTTCACTTACCGCAACTCCCATGATGTGCGCTCATCTGCTGAAAGACCAGCCCACCCATGGGTGGGTATACCGGGCCAGCGAGCGGGCTTTCGATTGGGTGGTGAATCAGTACGGCAGGACTCTCGAAGTCGCGCTCCGTTTTCGCGTGATTACATTAATGGTCTTGCTGGCCACCGTCGGACTCAACGTTTACCTGTTCATTCGCGTGCCCAAGGGTTTTTTTCCGCAGCAGGATACCGGCCGGATCATGGGATCGATTCTGGCCGACCAGGACACGTCGTTCCAAGCCATGGACAAGATCATGCTGCCCATGATCGATATCGTCGCGGCCGATCCAGCCGTCGACACGGTCAACGGATTTACGGGCGGCAGTACTTATAATACGGCGCGACTGTTCGTCTCGTTAAAGCCGCTCGCAGAACGTAAAATATCCGCCGACCTTCTCATCGGCCGGCTGCGGCCTAAACTTGCCAAGATACCCGGCGCGACGCTTTTTCTGCAAGCCGCGCAGGATCTGCGCATCGGAGGCCGGATGAGCAACGCTCAGTATCAATACACTTTGCAGGGCGATAACCTGGACGATCTTGATAAATACGCCCCGCTTATGGTCACCGAGTTGGAGACCATTCCGCTCATTGTCGACGTGAGCAGCGACCAGCAAAACCGTGGCTTGCAATCCATGATTCTGTACGACCGCGCAACTGCCATGCGTTTCGGAATCACGCCGCAACTGATCGACGACACCCTCTACGACGCATTCGGCCAGCGCCAGGTCTCCACCATGTATACGTCCCTGAATCAGTACCATGTAGTGATGGAGGTGGCGCCGGAGTTCTGGCAGAATCCACTGTTTCTAAGCCAAATCTATGTGAATTCGCCCAGCGGACAAGAAGTGCCTTTGAGCGCTCTGGCCCACTTTGATCCCACCACCGCTCCGCTCACGGTGACTCACCAGGGTCTTTTTCCGGCAGTGACCATTTCGTTCAATCTGAAACCAGGCGTCGCGCTAGGCGATGCCGTGGATGCGATCGACGCGGCGTCCACCAAGGTCGGGCTGCCGGCCACGATCCAGACTGAATTCGCCGGCACCGCGCAAGCCTACCAAGCGTCGCTGGCCAGCGAACCGATTCTGGTTACGGCGGCGCTGGTGACGGTTTATATAATCCTGGCGATGCTGTACGAGAGCTATGTCCATCCCATCACCATCATTTCCAGCCTGCCGGCGGCCAGCGTCGGCGCACTGCTGGCGCTGATGATCACCCACAACGACCTCAGCATTATCGCCATCATCGGCATTATCCTGCTGATCGGCATTGTGAAAAAGAACGCCATCATGATGATCGATTTCGCTCTGGCGGCCGAGCGGATCGAAGGCAAGAACTCGTACGACTCCATCGTCGAAGCGTGCATGTTAAGATTCCGCCCGATCCTGATGACCACCATGGCCGCGCTGCTGGGCGCCTTGCCGCTGGCGCTTGGAACCGGCACGGGATCCGAACTTCGCCGTCCGTTGGGAATTACGATCATTGGAGGGCTGATTGTGAGCCAATTACTGACTTTGTACACCACACCGGTGGTGTACTTATACTTTGATAGCTTGCGGGAGTGGTCGGAAGCCAGACGCGCCCGGAAACAAGGGGCGGCCGAGCCGGCCGGATCGCCAGCATGACGACCACCAAGCGTCCCGCTACGAACGCGATGATCCTGCTGCTTTGCTCCGAGCCGATCATTCGCGCAGTGATGAAAGAAGCGCTGGAAGAGGCCGGCTACGTAGTCCGGGACACGGGCGACCTGGGGACGGCAGTAGAGATGATCGGCGCCAGTAAGATCGACTTGTTGATTACCTATCCCTACGTCGAAAGCATCTCCGGGCACGATGCCGCCAAATACCTGCGTGGAAAAAACCCGCATATGGGAGTGCTGGTGGTAGCTGGCCTTTTGAGGGACGACCGGCTTCAATATCGCGCGATCCTTGAAAATTTCGACATATTTCCCGAGCCGTTTACAACTGATCAATTGGTAGAAAAAGTCGAGCGGGTGCTGCAGAGCTCCACTTCTCGCGGTGTCCACCGAGCGGCTGGTGACGCGCACAGCGACTAAGATCTATGTCGGCTGGAGGCGAACGCGAAGAAAAGTTGAAAATTTCCCCGGTAAGGCACTTCAAATCCAGGCAGGACTGGGCTGTCTGGCTAGGAAAAAACCACGGCAAGAGCGCCGGCCTGTGGCTTCGGCTGGCGAAGAAGGACTCGCGGTTGCAGTCCGTGTCCTATAAAGAAGCGCTCGAGCTTGCGCTGTGCCACGGATGGATCGACGGTCAGAAGAGGCCTGAAACCAAAGAGACCTGGCTGCAGAGATTTGTTCCGCGTTCGAGCAACAGCATCTGGTCGAAGATCAACCGCGAGAAAGCGCTGCAACTCATGAGGAGCGGCGCGATGAAAGCCGCCGGGCTACAGGCGATCGAAAATGCCAAAAGGACTGGACGTTGGGATGCAGCCTATGATTCGCCCAGCGCGGCAACCGTGCCGAGCGACTTTCAGGCTGCGCTGGACGCGAATCCTCGGGCCGCGGAATTTTTCAAGACTCTGGACAAAGCCAACCGCTATGCGGTACTGTGGCGAATTCAGACGGTGAAAAAAGCGGAGACCCGTGCCCGGAAGATTGAGCGCTTTATCGGAATGCTGGAGCGGAAAGAAAAGATTCATTCCTGATCCGGCCGCTCGATATCTGAAATGCTTCGGGCGCGACCGTAACATCCTGAAGCGCATTCTGATAAGTTGTGAACATGCAGACAGGCTTCGCGAGAGTCGCCGCGCTCATCGGGGAGCCGGCCCGCGCCACCATGCTATTGTCGCTGCTGGATGGGCGCGCGCTTCCGGCGGGTGAATTGGCCTTTAGCGCCAACGTGGCTCCGCAAACCGCCAGTGGACACCTGGCAAAACTGGTCGCGGGCGGGCTGCTCAGCGTCGAGAACCAGGGCCGGCATCGCTACTACCGCTTGGCCGGGCCCGAAGTAGGAAACGCATTGGAGGCGCTCGGCGGATTAGCCCCAGCTCCGCGAGCGCGGGATCGGGAGCCGGAAAAGGTCCGGGTTCTTCGCTACGCCAGAACATGCTACAACCATCTGGCGGGCCGATTGGCCGTAGATATCCACGCCGCGATGCAGCAAAGAGGCCTCGTGGCCCCCATCGCCCAAAAGCAATGTGAATTAACCGAACTTGGGAGCCGATGGTTCGCGGAAATCGCTCCCGGCCGTCCCCTGAGGCCTGGACGTAACGAACGCATAGCGCGTCTGTGCCTGGATTGGACCGAGCGGCAACATCATTTGGGCGGTCCGCTGGGATGTACGCTGCTGAAATGCCTAATCGAGCGCAAATGGATTGTGCGGATGCCGGGCCGGGCTGTCCGGCTCACCCTAAATGGGCGCGCCGAGCTCGGTAAGCAGTTGGGGCTGGCGCTCTAACCCGCGGCTTGCGTTCTGGCTTGAGCGCGAGTGATCTGCGCCGAAACTACCTTCCAGTCGTCGTCGGCTCGCACATAAACGTCCGTGTAGCGGCACATTCCGGGCGCGCCGTCCTTTCGAGTAAACCAGCCGGTGGCTTGCACCAGCGCAGTCTCTCCGTAAATTCGCACGGTGACGTTTTCAAGCTTGTAATCAGTTAGATAAGGACCGCGCGCAATGTGTTGCATGAATGCCTCTTTGCCCAGGATGGCGGCTTCGGAATCGATGCATACGAAGTCGTCGGCAAGATGCTGGCGATACCAGCTCACGTCCGCATTCAGCACCGCAGCGATATACTGCTGGTTCAGTTCTTGAAGCCTGGTCTGATCGTGGTCCGTCGCGATTGACATGCTCTCGCTCCTAGTCCAATGTACCTGCTTTTGAAGGAGAATCGTTTCGGTGAGGGCCGTAGTATGTAGGCGGTATTGAGAATATTCGCGAGATCGAATACAATGAAAGGGTGCAGAACCTGTTGCGCCCCCTTAAAGCCAACATTTTTCAGGTTCTCGCGCACGACACCCCGATAGCCCTCATCGAAAGCGCTGCGAGACGGTGAACCCTCCGCAGGTGCAAATTCAAGCAGAAGAGCAAGCCGCCGCAACGTATAGCTGCGTCGCGCAAGGAGAAATAATTGCCCGGATATGAATCGATCTCAGCTGTTGCCGCCGGTCTCCAGACCGAGCTAGATACTCTTCTCGATTTTCAACGCAAAGGGTGGATTGCCACCGTGAAGCGAAACGACATTATGTTTCTCGCTAGCGATCAACGTTATCGAGCCAAATATATCCTCCATCTTTCTAAGACTAAGAATCTCAGCGAAGAACAGATTGAGCTGGTCCTCTCCGTTCAGCAACCGCCGTACTCGGCCGCTCAAGTGGATGACATTCTAAAGAACCACGCACTTGAGCTAAGTTCAAAAGATGGGTCACTGCGCTCTTAAGTAATTTTTTCCTTCCATGCCAGCCCTTTAGCCACTGCGGCCGGGGGCTCTCCGGCACCGTCGGTGGAAAATCGTATTGAGCGGCGAACGCCTGCAGCTCATGCGATGGAGAAGCCCTTTAAGATCCTGGCAATCGACGGCGGCGGAATCCGCGGCATTATCCCCGCGATTTTGCTCGCTTACATTGAGAGCGTCACTGGCCGGCCTATTGCCGCGCTCTTTGACCTGGTCGCGGGCACTTCCACAGGCGGCATTCTGGCTCTGGGCTTGACGATTCCGAAGGCCCCCGGTGCGCCGTTGCACAGCGCCCAAAATTTTGTGGAAATGTACCAGAGCGAAGGCCCCAAGATTTTTTCGCGCTCCCTTTGGCGCCGCATCATCGCCTGCAATAACTTGATCGAAGAAAAGTACCGCGTGGCGGGGATTGAAGCGGTCCTCGCCGATTATTTTGGCGATTCGCGCCTGGGCGATGCTACTACCGAAGTGCTGGTCACCAGCTACGAAATCGAGCGCAGCTTTCCATTTTTCTTCAAAAGCTCCAATGCCCGAAAGCGGCCGGATTATGACTTTCCGGCGCGCCTGGTCGCCCGCGCCACGTCCGCCGCCCCCACCTATTTCGAGCCTATGCAACTGCCTTCCGGAACCAATGCCGGTTACTACACGCTCATCGATGGCGGTGTGTTTGCCAACAATCCCGCCGCCTGCGCATTGGTGGAAGCCAGAACCACGCATCCCGATGCCGGGGATTTTCTAGTCGTTTCGCTGGGCGCCGGCGCATTGAACATTAAGTTATCCTACGGCGAAACCAGAACCTGGGGGGTTGCCAGGTGGGCGGCGCCGCTTCTGAACATCGTCTTCGACGGCGTGAGCAGCACAGTGGACTATCAGCTTCGCCAGCTGCTTCCCGATAATCCTGGCGGATGCCAGCGATACTTCCGTTTCCAAACTACGCTGGACGGCCACAATCACGCGCTCGACAACACCAGCCCATCCAATATCACGGCGCTCAAGGGCTTGGCGGCGAGTCTTATCGAAGAGGAAACCGGAAATCTCGAGAAGCTGTGCAAGAAGCTGATGGAGTGATTACACGAGGCGTGACTACACCAGCGTGATTACATCTCGGTCGCGAAAGGCGTGAAGCGCGTTTTATAGTCGAAAGTATCGATGCCCTCGGTGCGCTTGAGGAAGCCCACGATCCAATAAGTCGCCGGCGTCATGACCACTTCGTAAATAACCTTGAACAGGTAAGCGGAGACAATCAGCCGCGCTAATCCCGGCCCGGTTACTTCGCCCGAAAATGCGATGATTACCAAAATCACCGTATCCACCGCCTGGCCGACTACGGTAGACCCCACTGTTCGCGTCCACAAATAGCGCCCTTTGGTGAGCAGCTTCATCTTCGCGAGCGTGAAGGAATTCGCGAACTCGCCGCACCAATAAGCGATCAAGCTGGCGACCACCAGCCTGGGTACCTGGTGAAACACGATCGCAAAGGCCTCCTGATTCTTCCATTCAGGCGCGGCCGGCAGGGCCACAATAATGTTGGCCAGGACCGCCATTAGCGCATTGGCCAGGAATCCGATCCAGATCACGCGCCTCGAACCGCCATACCCGTAGACTTCGGTGAAGACGTCGCCGAAGATGTAGGTGATCGGGAACAGCAGTTGCGCGCCGCTCACGCGGAAAGGCCCAAAGGCGCAGATCTTCTGACCGACGAGATTGGAAATCACTAGAACGACGATGAAGATGCTGGCCAGGAGATCGTAGTATTTGAAAACTTTGGTGGGTTGAGACAATCCCCAATTATAGAGGAGCTAGAAACCGATCACTGCCATTTTGCCGTCCGTCTCCAGTGCATCGCCGGTAGCATTGAAAAGCTTGGTTGGAACGTCGGGCCGGTCTACCAGCGCGATCCCTCGCACCAGCCCGGTAAAGAGCAGATCGCTCACTACCTTGGCACGCTCGCGGTCGATCTCGGTGTCCACCTTGTGGATGAAAGTGCGATCCTCGTCGGAAAATGCGATTCCGATGTCGTGCGTGGCCGAACAGATCCAGACTTCCTGGCCGTCAAAGCGGGCGGGACGCCGCCAGATGCGCAAGTGATGCCTGGCCGCGAAAGTGTTGTTCTGTTTCTGGAACACCAGATCGGGAGGCCGGCCCTCGAGCAGCAGCGTGGACATGGGCGCTTCCTGGTAGCCCCGCTGCTCCGCCATGGCGCGGAATGTTTCCAGCTTCGACTTCGAGTTCAGTTGCGCGGCTGTCGACCAGCCCGCCTTTTGAAACGCATTCGCGATATCCTGCTCGCTGCCGAGAAACATCAGATTGGTCATGTCGGAGGGCTTGGGCGGGTTTTCAGCAATAGTTCGGAAAGGCTGAGAGTTGACCAGGCGCGACAACTCATCCGCCGGCTCGATTCCCCTCACGTTGAGTCCGCTCACGGTCGCGGTCCAGGTCAGCGGTTTGGTGAGCTCAATGGTCATTTCCACGCCCGGCTCGTAATCGATGTTCGGATCGGTCGGCTTCACCACCGTTTCCTTGATGGCTCCCAATACATCCGCTAAGCCGGGATACTTTTCGGCGACTTTATTGATCCCCTGGTCCATTCGTCCCGAGCCCGTCTTAGAGGCGACGATTCCACTGATCTTGCCGTCGGCGTCCAGCGACTCGCGGGCGTTATCGATCCCCACCAATTTGGCGGCGAGGCTGGCTCTGTGACCAGCCGAATCGCTGATCTGATCGAAGGCCAGCGTCAGCACCGCCTGATCATCGGGCTTGACGGCGGCGGTGACGTCCTGGATGTGTCCAGATACCTTCGCGCCCGCGCCCAGCACCACCCGTCCAGCGCTCACCACGGGCACTATCAGCTGCGCCTCGAACGCCTGTTTGGGTTTGGCCGAAGACGTGTTGAGCGCGGTTGTTAACCGGATTTGAAACTGGGTTCCCTTGGGGATTTCAGCGGCTGCAAGCAAGCTGGCGGCGGCTAATAGAGTGACGACGACCCTCACTCCCACATCGTACAACGCTATTGTTGCTGGTAGGGGATTTCGCGAGTGCCTTCTTCCAGGCCTTCTATCCGGATCACTAGCTTCGCCGGTTTGGGAGGCGCAGGCGACGGGATTGCCGCCGGCGGCCGAACATCGGCTACGGGAGCAACGGGCTGCTTGTGGGACATCGCGAAGAGTCGCGCGTTCTTGTCCAGCTCTGGTTGGGTCATGTGCATGGCGATCTTGACGAAAGAGCCTTCGGATGTGACCTTCAGCTTCTTTTCCATGTCGAGCATGGCCGGCTCGCCCATTTTGTCTTTGACGACGAGCTTCAGCAGCCTTCCAAGTTCGGAGGCCATCCTTTTAGCCGCCACTTCCGATTGAAACGCCACTGTGGTATCCACCGTAAAACCGCCGCGGAGCGAGCAGCCGACCTCAAACTCTTGGGCTTCCGTGCCTAGCTCGCCGCCCGTGAACATGGCCATCAAGCGATCACTGGCGAGCAAGCCCGGGGTGGTCATTAGCGCCCACGCATCGTAGTTGGCATCGAGCTGCACTGCTCGCGCCGCCAGGGAGTTAGCATCCGGCGCCGGAACTGGAAAAGTGGTCCGTTCGAGGCTCCCGAATACGGAGGGCGGATCCCCAATCAGAATGGTCTGGGCGTCGAATGGCACAAAGGCCATTTCCTTGCCGGAATTGCCCTGCGGGCGGTAAACCTGCACATTATTGAACGTCTGCGGCTTGGCGCCCTGGGCGGTAAGAATGCCCCGGATCTGCGCGAGATCGAAATGGCCGCCTACCACGATCAACATCGGCGCGTCCTCAGACGAGGCGTCCGCGGGGTTGCGGCCTTGGGAGGAGATGACCACCCGGTCGATGTCGTTCACCAGCTCGATGCCGGGAATCGCGCTGCCATCGATCCACTTCTCGCGGATCATGGTTCCTACCTGCGATTGGCGGACGCGTTTCCAATCGATGCTGATCAGCGCTTTGGCGTCGGCGGGGACGAAGCGCAGTAAGGCCGGATCGGTTTGAGCGCGCACGATAACGGGCGCCAGCAGGATCGGCAACATCGCCGCTATGGGGCGCAAGCGCATTGGAATACTCACCTGCTTTCTATCGTCAGAAATCGGGCGAAGCTCCACCTCCAAGCGGGCCCACAAGTTGAGAAGAATGAGGAAGATGTTAAAATACCATGTGCGTACTCGCGCGCGGGCCCGTAGCTCAGTTGGTTAGAGCGCTACCTTGACACGGTAGAGGTCACAGATTCGAGTTCTGTCGGGCCCACCACAACTCCTCAAATACTTACGCGCTCGGCGTCGTCCGAAACGGGCATGCTTGAGGTCCGTTTGAGGTCCAGTGTGCGACGGTCGCAGCCCGGCTCCAAGCAATGTTCGTCCCGTTCCTCAGAATCCTCAAGATGCTCACAATTCCGTAACCCAGAGTCGCATGGCGAACCTGCGTTTAGAACTTCCGCAGCGTTCCGAGTAGGCCGTGATCCGATCGGAAGACCCTTCATCAGAAGGCGTAAGTAGCGGTTGCGATTTTCCCTGGCAGGGTCTGCATTCATTCCTGCGAGCGAACATTACTTGGCGGCAACAAGTCGGTGGCGGCGCCATTGAGGCATCCAAGATCGCCGGCCACAGCGACCGCGAAATGACCAGCGAGTACACTTTCGTTACTCCAGAACGTCAGAACGAACTGACGCGTCGTATTCAGCGCAGGTTGGCGGACGCCGGGAGTACGCGGACAAAACCGGCGTACCAGCGAAACCTGCCGGCGCACCTGATCTGCGACCAGGTCTTGCTGAGGCGGAACCCGTGACTACAATCGTTCAGTAACGTATCGCCGGCGAGAGCGGGCCACGCCTACCTTATTCTTTGCTAAAGTGTTATGATCCATGCGCCGATGCAAGAGTGTGGGAGCTGGCAAAGCCACTGAATCCAGAGGGGGGCGCCCGCCGTCTATGAAAACGGTGGCGTGATGGAAGCCCAAAGCACCGAGAAGCTTATAGGCGCGATCGTCACGTGGGTAGTCGGAGAAGGAAGCTACGTGACGAAAACGAAGCTGCTTAAGCTTCTGTACCTCTTCGACGTCGAATACTACCGGGTCCACCGGCAGACATTCACGGGCTTCGGCTGGAAGTTCTTTCATCTTGGCCCGTGGGCGGCAGAATTCGACCCTGCCCTCGACGATCTCGTTATTAAAGGCACGCTGTTGCAGCAACGCTCCAACACGGAATTTGAGACGTCGTTCTACCGATCTGCAGAGCGGATCGATCCATGCGAGGCGTTCTCCACTCTGAAGGACGAGTTCATCCTCAGGGGCGTGCTCAGGTTGTGGGGCACACGCAGTACGGGTGAAATACTCGATTATGTGTATTTCCAAACTGCACCAATGGAGGCTGGTATTAGGAACGCACCCTTGGATTTTTCTGTAATCCAACCCGAAAAACCTATCCCGTATTCCAGATCTTCATCAGGCAAGACCAACGCTGAGATTCAGAAACTTCGCACGATGTTCGAAGCAGAACAGGCCCAAAGAAAGGCCAGCCAGAATCAGCGGTTCGCGTTTACTCCTCCGAAGTACGATGAGGAATATCTCGATGCGATGGCCAAGCTGGAAAACACTTGAGCCTCGATGTTCATCGACGAGTGGTTTGGTCCGGCCTACTACAAGAAACTCCCGCTTGGCTATCACAACGAGGCGAACTTCTGTTTCGGCCAGGTCTTCTGGACCCACGCTTACTACCCACATGAGAACCTCGAGCTTTGGCGCCCGGTTCCCGATCCTGCCGAGCCGACCAAGACAATAGCCTCGCAATTCAGAATCACTACTGCTGGACAGGAGCCTTCAGACGTAATCTGCCTCTACATGTTCCGAAGCTTGAGACGAACGAGGAATTCATCGTCATCCGCGCGAAGAGAAGACCAGTGGTACTTATTCAAACTGAGTTGCCGCTCGCTGGCATCGACAACCGAGGCTTCCGAGGGCGGATTCAACGTCGACGAACACTCGTCGGGCAGGTCTTCGGGCTAGCCGATGTGACGACTGGGGCACCGGAGTTTAGTCAGTCGTTTGTTGATCGGATTAGGAGAATGGAATTTCCACAATTAATGTTCCTACCTCAACAGGTCGGCGTCTTCGAGGTCGACAGCATGCTTCGTCTCGATGAGGCTCAATCACTCTTTGTCCCTCACCTTGAAGCTACGCAGTTCTGCCTGGGCGATGAGGTAACGACTGTGCTGCGCCATCAGATCAACTTTCTGCTGACAGGTACAGGGCCGAATGACTATACGGAACTTCGCGAAGTCTTGCTGAACGATTAGTGTTACACGAGGACGGGAGGTAGATGAAATGACTTTGCGAATCGTAGAGGATGGTGGGGTTATCAAAAAAGCACGAGACACGGTTGTTCGCGCCTTCCATTGGTACGGAAGCGAGAAGGTCCGAACAGTAGTCGGCTACCCTGGCGGGCATGAAACTGTGACTGCGCACTGGGCTGAGGATCTCGGAGTCTGGTTCGCCGGGGACGTAATCGCAAACAGTCGCTACTGGAATGCGTTCGGCACTTGGAGTCCCAAGCAAGACAAAATGGTGCCGATCTGTTGTGAAATAAATTTCCCGCTCTCTGGCATCAACCGGCGGATCAGCGGAGCGGTTGCTGAAGATGAGCGGGGGCGATTGTTCCTCGTTCATCGTGGACAGATTGGCGGCGGACGAAGAGGTATCGGCGCCGAATTGTTTTGGAAACACTTCGACGGCTCACCAGCAACCGTTGTGGATGGTGACCGAGACACTGAGGTCGTCGTTGTTGGTTCGATCGATTCTCCGAGATTCCTACGCCAGATCCAATTCTTCGTGCACGAAGTCGACCGAATAAAATTGTTGGCGCATCCGCGTGAGACATCAGGCTCAAACGAAGAGCAGGCCGAAGACGGAATAGAAATCAAGGACCCGGGAGAAGGGTTTCAGGGGACAAAGACGTACACGATCGCGCAGAGGATCGACGCCGCTTGCGACCACGGAATAATTGTTAGATCCCTGCGGCGGCACCTTCGGAAGATCGGGTATTCGATAGGCAAGGATCGATTCCGCGATCTCTACGTCCATCGCCACGGTCGGATCACTTCTCTTTTTGAGGTGAAGCCAGATACCTCCACGACGAGCATCTACACCGCAGTTGGCCAGCTTCTGCTCCACAGCGTGGGCCAACAAGGCCATTCGAAGCTGGTCTTCGTGGCGCCCGAGGAGCTGAGCGCCGAGATGCGCAGGAAGCTCAAAACGCTAAGCATCGAGGTTCTTGGATACCGGTGGGTGGATGACGATCCTGAGTTTCCCGAGATTGCCCGCTTTGCATTCTGAGCCTCACAAATCTGGGGAAACCACGCGTGCGCGCAGGCCAGATTGTGGAGTCCGCGTGGAGTCCGTACCGCCCGGCTTGCCAGTTTTGGCGTCCAATTGGCGTCCACATTGTGTCGCCCTATGTCTTTTTTTTCAGCGAGTCCTGTGTGTAAGTGATTGATATTTATTGCTTGGGGTGCAAGAGGTCCCGAGTTCAAATCTCGGCGGCCCGACCAAAAGTTCTCAAAGACTTGCAGGCGCCAGTAGTTCGCCAAACCACACGCTGGCGTCCAACTGGAGTCCAAACTCCTCCTTTATTCTCAGGCGTCGGCGACCCGCCGGGCCTCGGTGATTTTGGGAGAACCAAGAATTGGTCTCCGAAAGGAGCAAGATACATGGCCGACCTCCCCATCGGCGTGGGCAGTAGAGAGTCCCAAGCTGTTTTCTTGCGGGAGAACGAGGAGTTCACACGCGAATACCCCCGGCTTCACGCATTGTGCACCCAGGTTTTCATTCGTGGTCTGCCTCTACCCGATGAAGGAGAGGTCGAACGGCTAAGGATGCTGCCGGAAGGTGACCCAGCCGCAATTCAGTTCGAAGACAAGCTCAGCGCGGAACGAATCACCTTCTTTCTTGGGCGAATGGTTGTCGATGATTTCGGCGAAATCCTGATGCTCAGCGGAAACGGTTACGGTTTCGGCGCTTACAAGATCGTACGGGGCATGTATGAGCGCGTCGTCACGGCCATGTACATCGCTAAAGATCCAGCCGAGGCCCGCAAATTCATTCGCAAAACGTCATTCAATACCCAGTAGACTCGTACCGGCTCAGTTCAATGAATTCTATCGGCAGTGCTCACGCCGACGTTATTCCTGCTCCCGAAGATCTGTTCGCGTGAACACTCCCGATAGAATGCTTTTCATTAACGGACACCATTTCGGGCTGGGCGCGGGAGTTGTAAGTCCGCCAGCCGCCGCCCGTCTAGGGAACTCCGGTTATCCACTTTTGATAGTTGGGATCGCTTGCGAGGCTTCCTAACGGGCTTCCTGAAGCCCGCGCATAAGGTCAGCAAACCTGTACGGCTTGCGAAGAAATCTAGCCGGGTGCTCGCCAGAGGTGGCGCTGCCCGCAATCTTCTGATCATAGGCGCTGGTGAGCATGATTATTGCATCGGGCTTGATCACTCGGATCTGCCCAAAGACCTCGAGGCCAGAAATGCCCGGCAGAGTTAAGTCCAACAACACGACTCCGATGTCCTCGGCGTGAGCCCGAAAAATCTCTACGGCCGCGCGGCCGTCACTGGCAGTAAGCACTGACCAGCCCCTTTTCCGCAGCGCCGTTGCAGTGGCGAGCCGGAGCGTGTCTTCGTCTTCTACCAACAAAACCGTTCCCGAGACCGCCGAAGGTTCCTCCGCCGTGGCGGCAAAAATCGCGGGCGAAGCAATCTCAGCACGCCCTTCGGCACAGGGCAAGAAGACATTAAACGCGGTGCCCATCCCAGGTGTGCTCACTACATTTATGGCACCGCCATGCGAGTGGACGATCCCGTGCACGACAGCCAGCCCCAGGCCGTGGCCGCTGGGTTTTGTCGTGAAGAAGGGATCAAATATCTTGGTCTTCTGCGCTTCCGTCATGCCGCAACCGGTATCGGAGATCTCCAGCAGAATGTCATCATCCTTGCGTGCATCATCAATTGGAGCTGAGGCTCGGCCCTCGGCTGCACGCGATGTGCGGACGTAGATCACTCCATCCTTGTCTCCGATCGCTTGCGACGCATTGATAATCAGGTTCATCACCATTTGGCGTATTTGTGTAGCATTACCCCACACAGGCGGAAGATGCTCGCAGAGATCGATGTGCAGGGTAGCGTGCTTCGAGATCGAGACCTTGAGTAGTTCCAACATTTCTTCTACCAGCCGGGACAGATCCACGGTCTCAAGATTGCCTCTCTCCTGTCCTGAGTAGATCATTAACTCGCGAACCACCTCGGAAGCGCGGGTCGCGACCGCCTTGATTTGTTGGATCTCTTCACCTGGTGACAAACCCTCCGCCAGATCCGTCTCGGCCAGTTCCGCTTCCGCGAGGATACTGCCCATCAGGTTGTTGAAATCATGCGCGATGCCGCGCGTCAGGACAGCGAAGCTTTCCAGCTTCTGTTTGGCAAGCGCATCCTCCTGAGTACGTTTGAGATCGGTGATATCGATAGCAGAACCGATGTAGCCGGCGAAAACACCACCTGGCGCAAAGCGCGGAACCCCCTTGTCCAGCACCCATCGGTACTCTCCATCTGCGCTTCGCAAGCGGTACTCCATTTGGAAGTTTTGGCGGACGTCAAACGACGAGGAGTAAGTGGCGAAGCAGCCCTCCACGTCATCGGGATGCACACCTTCAGCCCAGCCGTTGTCCAGTTCTTGTTCTAGCGTGCGGCCCGTAAAGGTCAGCCAAGATTGGTTAACAAATGTGCATAGCTTATTCGCATTGGATACCCAGATCATCACCGGCGCCGTGTCGGCCATATTTCGGAACCGTTCTTCGCTCTCACGCAACCGTTCAACGGTGGCACGCAGTTCCGCCGTCCTTTGCGACACCTGGTTCTCAAGCTGGGCCCGCAGCCGGCCGAGGTCGAGATGCGTCCGAACCCGAGCCAGCAGTTCCGCTCGCTGGAACGGTTTAGTGATGTAATCAACAGCACCCAGCGCCAGCCCTGCCACTCGCTCTTTCACCTCTCTTGCCGCGCTGATGAAGATGATCGGAACGTCTCGGGTCTTTTCGCTGGCCTTCACTCTCCGGCAGACTTCAAGTCCGTCGATGCCCGGCATCCGAATGTCCAAGAGAATGAGCTGCGGCAGCCAAGCTGCGACAGATGCAAGCGCCAGTTGGCCGCTGTTGGCGGAGCGCACTTGATAGCCTTCCACCGCCAGGATGCCCGTCAGTAACGCCAGAGATTCTGAATCGTCTTCAACTACAAGAATCGTACAGCTATCGGTCAAGAAACTTCCTCCCGCAAACGGGCGTTACCGTTCTCAAGCGCGTTGAGGATTTCAGTATATGCGAATCGCTTCGCACAGCGGGCGAGCACCTCACCCAGTTGGGGATCTTGTGTCGATACGCGTTCAATGACCTCCGCGATAGGCCCGGGAGCCAGGCGGATCAGTGCGTCCACCAGCTCTTTGCGCAATTGCTGTGGAAGTAAGGCCAGAGCTTCCGGCACCAGAGCTGCAACCGGATCAGTCGGGGCACCCCCGGCGGGAACTTCCCTGTATAAATATCGCACGCCGAGGTGGTGTGCCATGCAGTCGAAGATTTCCTCCCGCCGGTAGGGCTTTCGTACAAAATCATCCAGGCCCGCAGCCAAGACTTCCTGCCGCTGTTGGGCGAACGCCGACGCACTAATCGCCACAATCTTGACCTGAATGCCGCCATCCATCGCCCGGATTTCGCGAGCCGCTTCCAGCCCTCCCATTAGGGGAAGGCGCAGATCCATCCAGATTAGATGCGGCTGCCAGATTCGAAACATCTCGACCCCCAGAGCACCGTCCCCGGCCACTTGCACCTGGAATCCGGAATCCTCCAACAGCCGTTGCAGCAAGAGCCAGTTCTCTCTCTTATCTTCCACGATTAGGATGCGATAGGCGGGCTGCCCAGGCGCGATACCCACTACTTGTCCCTGGTCATCGTTCGCCGCCACTTCGGATTCCTCAGCCCGTTCTACCGGCAACTCCACCGTGAATAGCGATCCCTCCCCTGGTGTGCTCCGGACACGGATGCTCCCGCCCATCAGCTCCACGAATTGCCGGCATATGCTGAGACCCAAGCCAGTACCTTGTTGCGTGGAAGCCCTGCCTGCCTGGACGAAGACATCAAAGATGCGGGCCTGATCCTTTAGTGCGATCCCGATTCCGGTGTCCTCGACTTCAAGAACCAGCAAGATGCGCCGGCTGTCATCCATCCGCGTGGCATCCAGGCGCACGGTCACGCTGCCTCGTTCCGTGTACTTGACGGCGTTACCAATTACATTGACAAGTACCTGACGGAGTTTGCCCGCATCGGAGCAAATAAACCGCGGGACCATGGGAGAAATATTGAGGAATAGTTCCAGGCCCTTGTCATAGGCCCGCGCGCGCATCATACCTACCGTGTCACGCACCAGATCATTATTGAGGTCGAAGGATGCGTGATCGAGCGCTATACGTCCGGCCTCGATCTTGGCCACATCCAGCACGTCATCAATGAGCCCTAGTAGATGCTCACCGCTGCGGTTGACGATTTCCAGGTCTTTTCGATGCTCCTCGGAAATGCCAGGGTCGTCGCGCACGAGAGTAGAGAACCCGAGAATCGCGTTTAGAGGCGTGCGCAACTCATGGCTCATGTTGGCGAGGAAGGTGCTCTTCGCCGTGTTGGCTCGCTCCGCCGCATCCTTAGCCGTGGCGAGTTCCTTGGTCCTTTCGGCTACCTGAGCCTCCAGTCTAATGCCCGCTAGCTGCAAGCTCCTGACGCGAGATCGATGGATTGCGAAAACCAGAGCCGCAACAGTCAGGCCCGCCATGCTCCTGAACCACCAAGTGGCCCACCAGGGCGGCAGAATCGTGATCCGAAGAGTCGCGAGCTTCGGGTTCCAAATGCCATCGTTGTTAGATGCCTGAACCTGGAAGACGTACTTTCCGGCCGGGAGACTCGTATACGTTGCCAGGCGTCGACGGCCATCCACTTCGTTCCAATCTGTTTCGAGGCCCACCAGTCGATACCGGTACCGGTTCTTCTCGGGGGCCGTATAACTCAAGGCGGCGAACTCCAGCGTGAAAATGCTCTGTTTATGAGTCAGTGTTAGCGAATCGACCGCCCAGATCGGTTTGCGGAGCGGCGAGTTGGCTCCTTGGCGGACAGGTGCATTGAACAAGAGAAGGTCAGTCAAGACCACCGGTGGAACATAAGGATTATCGGACAGCCGACTGGGGTAGAAGGCAGTCAGTCCGTTCCTCGATCCAAACCACATTTCCCCATCCGGAGCGCGGCAACTGCCCTCTGTGCCAGTGGGGTTCAACCGATTGCCCGGCAGTCCATCCGATTCGGAATAGTTGCGGAAGGTCCTGGTCAGGGGACTAAACTGCGAAAGACCGTTGTGCGTGGCCAACCAAAGAGCCCCCTCATCGTCTTCCAGAATCGCTTCGACGGCATTGTCCGGCAGACCGTCCTTGCGGGTGAAAGTCGTGAAGGTTCCCCGGCTACGGTCCATTTGGTTGAGGCCGTCCTCGGTGGCGACCCACAAGGTTCCCTTCCGGTCCTCCCAGATGGCATTTACTTTGTCGTGGCTTAGGCTCGTGGGGTCCCGGGGGTTGTGCCGATAGACGGTGAATTGTTCGGATGCACGATCAAAACGGTTCAGTCCTGCGGTGGATCCGACCCACAGGACACCGTCCCGGTCTTCGAAAACCGTTTTGATTTCGTCGGACAGGCTATGCGGGCCCTCCCAGTCGTGGAGGTACCGAGTGAAACGTCCCGTCCGGCGGTGGAAGCGGTTCAGGCCCGCAGCGGTGGCCACCCACAGCATCCCGTCGCGGTCTTCGAGCAGAGACTGGATGCCGTCACTGCTCAAGCTGGCAGGGTTGTTCGGTTCATAGCGATAGGCGACGAAGCGACCCGTTGTGCGATCAAACCGGTCGAGTCCTCCGCCACCCGTGCCGACCCAGAGTGTGCCCGAGCGATCTTCCCGGATGACCGTAACATAGTTATTCGAGAGGCTGTGGGGGTCGTGGGGATCGTGCTGGTAGAGGCTGAATCGGCCGGTTTTCGGATCCAGGCGCTGGAGACCGCGCCTGGTGCCGATCCAAAGGGCCCCCCGGCTGTCCAATTGCACGGCCCGGATGGTGTTGTCCACCAGGCCTTGTGTATTACCGGCCTCATGCTGACGGTTGATAAAGCGCGGTTTGGGGTTGGACCGGCTCACGCCGCTTTGGGTGCCCACCCAGATATTCCCTTCGGCGTCCTCGAACAGGGACAGGATGTCGTCGTTATGCAGGCTGTGCGGATTGGCCTGATTCTTGATGTAACGCACGAACTGCTTGCGCTCGCGATCGAGTGCGAGCAACCCGTTCACTGTACCCAGCCAAAGAACGCCGTCCCGATCTTCCAGAGTGGCTCTCACGTTTGTGACAATTTCGCCGCCGGGTTCTTTCGAACGAAAAGCGTAGGGAGTGAGTGATCCGGTCTTCGGATCCAGAATGCCCAGGGCGGTACCAACCCAAAGCACGCCGGAGTGGTCCTCGTGGATGCGACTTAGCGCCACATCACGGTCATCACCGGGACTGCGGGGGTTGTTCGGATCGAGGAAGCGCGCAAAACGGCCGGTGCTTCGGTCCAGCCTGTTGAGGCCGCCTCCCACCGTGCCGGCCCACAGATTGCCCAAGCGGTCTTCGAATATGTGAAGAACGAAATTGCTGCTCAGGCTGCCGGAATCCTGAGGATCGTGCACGTAGTGGACGAAGGTTCCGCTGGCTGGATCCAGGCGGTCAAGGCCGCCGCTGGTTCCGACCCATAGCGTGCCGCCCGTATCCTGATAGATGCAATAGACCGTATTTTCGCTCAAGCTCCCGCGATTGGAGCGGTCATGGCTGTAATGTGTGAAAGTGTCCGACGCCGGATCGAGCCTTTCCAGTCCCCCGAACTCCGTCCCCACCCAAAGAATGCCCGCGCGGTCCCGGTAGACTACCAGGACGGTGTCATCGCTAAGGCTGTTCGGGTTGCCACGCTCGCGCCGGTAGGGCTTGAGACTGTACCCGTCATATCGGTACAAACCGTCGTCGGTGCCGAACCACAGGAATCCATAGCGATCCTGCGCGATGCTCGCGACTTTGCTCTGAAACGATTCCCCGGCAACAGACAGCCGGACGAATTGGATGTCGTGCCCATCAATTACTGGAAGCCTCACGACGCCATTGCCAGGCGAGCTGGACGCAGCAACGCTACGCTTATCAGCGGCACGCTGCTCGGCGGCGTAAGCCGAACAGAACAGCATGAGCACGCCCTCAACAGAGAGGAGAATTCTTCGGAAGCTGCCACATTTGGACATGGGATAAAGTTACAACCTCACCCGCCATCGAAACCTGCATAATGCGAGGGTCACGTTCAGAAGTCACCTGGCCAAAGTTGCGCCGCTCATCTCGCTGGTAAGCGTGTCCTCGGCTCCTCGAACCGGCAAGCCGCTGCTGTCTATCAAGACCCCTTTAATGTTTCCACTAGTGCTCTACGATGTCATACTTTGAACAATGATCCCACAAGCGTGGGAATAGCGATCACGCGACATTGAGCGGAATCCGTCCGAGCTTTCACCCTGATTGTTCGCCTGCGCCACTCTGGGCGTGAAGAATGTGTCACAATTTTCAATACCATTGGCAGGCCGATGCTTCGGACACGTTGCAGTGCTTCCACGTTTCCTTTTACCAACTACGCTCAGAACCTTCTTCGTTTCCTGACTACATCTCGCAGCGACGGTCGAGTTTTCAGTAACTCCCGCCCCGAAGCGAAACATTGCAACAACACTGCGCTTTCCCCGCTCGCTGCCCAACAGAAAACTCGAATTTGGATGTCGATGCCAAGCACGGTGCGACGGATTCAAAAAATGAATCCAACCGGCGCCCCGGGCGTGGATGCCCAGGATATCGAACGGCGCCTTGCATAGACGAGCAATTCGAAGAGGTTGCCCGCCGCTTAGACAACGCGCGGCGAAGTGTTCATTTCAAGCGCTGGCCGCCATTCTGGGTGCGAATTGGTAGTGCGATCCTCGAAACGAAGGTATTAATGTGACCTGCAATACCTGCAAAATTCCGATGAAAGAACTCAAGGGGCACATTTACCACAAGGCAAGAAAATGGAAGTGCCGCAAGTGCGGCCGAGTCAGGATGCAAGAACAAAAGTCAGCCTAGAGACGACCGCCCTGCGATACCGCGGGGGGGCACAATTGGCGCCTGTTATCCGGCCTTATCGGTACCTATTCCCAGAAGCGGCCTTTGGCTGCACAGCATAGAGTGGCACTGGCTAGCGACTACCAAGTGGTCTTCTCTCTAGGCGTGAGGAGGATGAACTCTTGCCGAGCTCTGCGCGATGTTTGACTTATACTAGACATATCCTCGCCTCATAGAAAGTTTCGGTGCAGACCTCGAACATCGGCCCCCGGCAGTTATTGGTGCTCTTAGTCATGGCGCTGATCTACATGAACGGCGACCTGCGAATCAGAGCCATTACCGTAGTCGAAGTTGTCCTGCGTGTGTTAAGAATCGCGAGTGCACTATGTTGAACGATGGGCGATGGGTCGATCTTTTCCAGAAGCACGCATCGATGTTAAGCCAGCATGTCATGAGCGGCTGGGCGGTGGCGGTTTGAAACAAGCCGATGACGCGGTGGAATCGAGAGAAGATCGGCTGCGCCGTGGGGTTGACCATGCCGCGCATCTGCTGCCGATTCAGGGCCCGATCGGGGTCTTCGTCCACCACAACACTCTACACGCGTTCCAGGATTTGCCCTTCGAGCAGGCGGTGATCGAGGCCTCGCGCCTGTTTGGCGCCGAACCGTACATGTCCGAAGCGGACTACCGCGCCGAACTGGCTCGTGGCCGTATCCAGCCGAGGGACATCGACGCTGTGCTCAATAGCGAGCCGGATGCCATAGTCTTCCCGCGATTGAGCCGGTATTCTCTTCGCCGAGCCATGATAACGCCGGGCGTTCGGGAGTTTGACGCCGCCACGATCCTGTGGCGGACGGAGCAGGGCGATCTGGCTAGAGATTTTCGTCAAGCAGCTCTGCGGGCCTTGTTCGACGCATGTTCCGCCCGTGCCCTCGCTCATGAGGAAGAGCCGGCGCCGCCGCGTCCGGTGGACGAGGTCATCCATCCGTGGCTGATCCGGTTGTGCTCCGTGTTTTTGGATCAAGGCATGGCCTATTGGCCTATGCCGAATCGTGAGAAGGGATTCTATGAGAGCGTCCGGACGTTGCTGTCGCAGCCCTTCGGCATATTCCCCAAATATCTGGCGGGTTTGGACGAAGAGTTCCGCCGGCAGGCGTACTTTTCCTTCTCCGCGACCGATGCCGTGTTGGACTTCCTCGACACCCAATATTTCAAAGAGACGGACTGGGAAGACCTCCTCCGGGCCGAGTTGTTGGCACTCCCCGGTTGGGCGGGGTTGATGCGGAGGCTCGAAGAAGATCCAGGATTGGCGGCACATCAGTCCGTCTCAACGTCTCTGATGGATTTCCTTGCGGTGCGCCTGACGATGGCTCGCGTGGCGTCGCGCATGGGCGCTGCTGAGGCGGTCACCCAGGAGAGCCCATTAAAGACGCAGGAAAAAAGGCATCTGAGCCGCGCGGCTCGCGTTTATGACGCTGCCCGCGTGGTGTCGCTTTCCGCGGATGAGCTAACCAGGTTGTCCGACGCCGAATGGGAAGCGTTCGTGAATGAAGTAAAAGCATGCAATGGACTGGAACGCCGCCGCATCCTCCACCTGGCCTACGAGCGCTGGCACGAACGCGAAATTCTGCACGGCCTCGCGAGCCATCGGGAATATCGCGGATTGTCCGAGCTGCTAGCCAGACCATCGGCGCAAGTCTTTTTCTGCATTGACGAGCGAGAGGAGTCCATGCGGCGCGCGCTGGAAGAAGTTGACCCGGAAGTGGAGACCTTCAGCTCCGCCGGGTATTTCGGCGTTGCCGTGGACTACCAGGGAATCGATGACCCAGAGGGGGCGGCATTCTGTCCGGTGGTGGTGAAGCCGAGCCATGCCGTCCTCGAACAGCCCAAGGCAGAAGACAGCGCTCTACTGGAGAGCCGTCGTTGGCGCAGACGGCTGCTCGGGTTGCTAATGCGAAATTCGTTCATGTCGTCGAGGACCCTAATGCGCGGATGGCTGTCCACTACCGTGCTCGGATTGCTGTCGGCTGTTCCTTTGACGGGACACCTGCTGGCGCCCAGAAGCTACGCCAGGCTACGGGAGTGGTTGAACAAGGCATTTCTTCCCCAGCCGCGCACGGAACTGACGCTTATGCGGAATACCGCGCAGTCACATGATGCGGTGTCGGGATTGTTGATGGGTTTCGCGGCGTCGGAAAAGACAGAAAGAGTGGCCAGCGTTTTGGGCCCAGCTGGCTTGGCGCGAGGTTATTCTCGCATTGTGGTTATTCTGGGCCACGGATCGACTAGTCTTAACAACCCGCATGAGTCGGCGCACGATTGCGGAGCCTGTGGGGGACGCCGGGGCGGCCCGAACGCGCGATTGTTTGCCGCCATGGCAAACCGTCCCGAAGTGCGCGACGGTCTGCGTGATCGGGGCATCGACATTCCCGGTGATACCTGGTTCATCGGCGGTTATCACGACACCTGCAGCGACGACGTGCAACTCTACGACCTCGATGCGCTTCCCAGTTCGCATCAAGCCGATCTGGACCGCATTCGTGAGTCTCTGGATCGGGCCAAGGCGTGGAACGCCCGCGAGCGAGCCCGCCGGTTCGAATCGTGTCCGATGGATGCGACTCCGAATGCTGCGCTCCGCCATGTGGAAGAACGTAGCGAACATCTCGCGGAACCACGGCCGGAGTACGGCCATTGCACCAATGCCGTCTGCATCGTCGGGCGGCGCGGCTTGACGCGGGGACTGTTCCTCGATCGGCGGGCGTTTCTGGTTTCCTATGACGCCAACCTGGATCCCGATGACCGGAGTCTCGCGGCACTGATGGCCGCGGTCGTTCCGGTGTGTGCGGGCATCAGTCTGGAATATTATTTTTCCTTCGTCGATAACGATCGCTACGGTTGCGGCACGAAACTTCCGCACAATGTGACGGGCCTGGTCGGCGTAATGGACGGCCACGCCAGCGACTTGCGGACCGGATTGCCTTGGCAAATGGTCGAAATACATGAGCCCGTTCGCATTCTCTTCGTGATCGAGACCGCGCCCGAACGTCTGACCAGAGTTGTGAACGCGAGCGCCTCGCTGAAGCAGTTGGTAGAGAATCGTTGGATTCGTATAGCCACGATCGACCCTGCCTCTGGTCGCGTGCACGTGCGCAGGAGCAGCGGATTTGAAGAGTTCGAGGGACCCATGGAACGCTTGCCGGTCGCGCTTTCCTCCTCAGAGTGGTTTGCCGGCAAACGCCAACATCTCCCCATGGCCTGGATTCAAACCCCAGCAGGAGGACGATCAGAGTGAACTTTTCGCAAGCCGCGCTGGTGTTTGTCGTCTTGGCGCCGGGTGTGGTCTTCGCGGTACTCGCGTTGTTGTGGCTACTGGGCTGGGTTCCGGCAGAATGCATTCTACGCAGGATAACGGGTCAGACGTTTTCCGCCTGCGTACTCGCGCTCGCCGTGATTCTCTGGAAGCTAGCCTCAACTGGGGACGGAGCTGTGGTGGTGATGTTCGGCAATTGGTTTGCCGTCGGTGACTATCACTTCCCGCTCGTACTCATGGCAGATCGGCTTTCCCTGCCGTTTTTGGGCCTGACGGTCGTGCTGTCGGGATTGATCGGGCAGTTCTCGGCCACCTACCTCCACCGCGAGAGTGGGTTTCTCCGGTTTTTTCTTCTGCTCTATCTTTTCGCCTTCGGATCTTTGCTCGCATTCGCTGCCGGCTCGTTCGACCTGCTGGTGGCGGGATGGGAAATGGTGGGCATTACCTCGGTATTACTGATCGCTTTCTTTCAGCAGCGGACCGCTCCCGTGGAAAACGGCCTGCGCGTCTTTGCGGTATATCGTGCCTGCGACATTGGATTGCTGGTGGGCGTTTTCGCGATGCATCATTGGTCCGGA
>Ga0182024_10002480_pt1 | contig 45634 bp, 40 predicted proteins | sample P32metaG_FD_120480 | JGI IMG/M metagenome (GOLD analysis project Ga0182024, IMG submission 120480) | Permafrost microbial communities from Stordalen Mire, Sweden - P3-2 metaG (Illumina Assembly) | ecosystem: Environmental > Terrestrial > Soil > Wetlands > Permafrost | place: Sweden: Stordalen... | reverse complement strand
CGAAACAACGCCTGCATGGCGGCTACAGTTCCGTCCAACGGGTGTTGGAAGGCCGTGCTCGCGTGGTAGTATCCAAGAAATGAAAGAGCGCGGAAGGAGTGCCCTAACCCTCCCCCGGACTTACCGGGGGAGGGAAAAAGAGAGAGTGCCGCGCGCTGGGCGTGGCTTACTTCGCCGGCCTCTCCTTCAAATCTATCTGCGCTTCTTGTAGTGCAAGCACAGCATATGCAGTCGAAAGGATCGGCTTGTTTTCCATCCACTTTTGCTGGCCGGTCCAGGAGCCGTCGGGCTGTTGTTGTTCGGAGAGTTTCTGGATCAGCTCTACGCGCCAGTCGTGTTTGTTGCCCTGGGAGTCGGTGATGATCGGCTCGCCGTAGGCGTGGAGGGCTCTGGCGAGAGTGTGGTAGTAGTAGAACAGGCCGTCGGTGGAACCTTTGGGGTTGTTGGCGTCGCCGAATTTGATGCCGGGGTTTTCGTCGAGCGACCAGTTGTGGGTGACCCACTTCCACGCGGCTTGCACGCGCGGATCACTCTTGGAGATGCCGGCGTAGATCATGCTTTTCAAACCCGCATACGTCATCGAGCCGTAGCTGCGGTGGACGACTTTGCCGTCGGGGGTGGTGTAGTCGAGCGCTTTGGATGATCCGCCGTCGCCGGTGGTGTAGATGAAACCGCCGTCGTCGGCGGCCCATTTCTGGTCGTTGGTTTCGGAATTGTTCTGATCGCGGGTGAGGAACTTCTGGGCGGCGATGAACGCCGGATCGTCGGGCTTGAGGCCGGCGTCGTGCAGCGCGTCGAGGGCGGTTTGCGTGTTGCTCAGGTCGGCGTTCTTGCCCTTCTGGCCGTAACCGAAGCCACCGTACGCGGGATTGCTTTCGGGAACTTTCATCGAAGCGGGAACGCCGTCGACTTTATCGATGAACTGGGCGTCGCGCAGGAACATCAGGGCCTTGGTGAGGGCCGGCTTATATTGATCGAGCTTCGTCATCGCGAGGGCGCTGGCGGAGATGGCGGTGTTGTAGGTGCCGAGGCGGTCGTCGGAGATGCTGCCATCCGGCAACTGATAGCTGAGAACCTTCGCGAGCCCTTTCTGAAGGAACGCGTCATCGGCTTTGTACTGTGGATCCTGAAGGAAGGATTTGATGACGATGGATGTGATCGCCGGCGGCTCGTTGGTCATCTGCCACCCGCCGTCGGGTTGTTGGTTTTTTTTCAGATATTCCAACCCGCGACTAATCTCTTTGTCGGCTTCAGACGGCGCGGTGGCGGCGGTGACCATCATGACGGGTTTGGCGGGGGTGTCGCCGCGAAGCAGCGGAAGGGCGCTGCAAACCAGCAGGCTCGGGACGCTCAGCGGGATAGCAAGCTGCATCAGTCGGCGATGGGGGGTCATCTTGATCCTCTGCGGTTTAAATCCATTTCGTGCAACCCATAAGACTAACGCGTGGTCTGAAAGCTGGGGAAATAATTGCACAAAGTGAGGATCGGGTCGCAAGCAACCCGACTAAAAGGGGATTCTGATTCGATGGGTTATTCGCTGTGGGGCATCTGCTGCGCGCTCACCTTGTTGATCAGCTCGGCGGTGGAAGCTCCGACGGCGACGATGATCTCCAATCTCACGCCGAAGCGACCTGCCAAGTAGACTCCGGGTTCGATGCTGAACACCATTCCCTTTTCCAAGACCTGCGAATTTCCGGGGCGGATGAACGGCGGTTCGTGACCTTGGATTCCCAATCCGTGGCCGGTGCGATGCAAGAACTGAGGGCCGTAACCGGCCGCTTCGATCACCTTTCGCGCGGCGGCGTCGACTTGCTCGCAGGTGACGCCGGGCCTCACGAGTGCGATCGCGGCTTGCTGGGCTTGCCAGACGATATCGTAGACTTTCTTCGCATCGCGATCGGCGGGCTCGCCCACGGCGCACGTCACGGTGATGTCGCTCTGATAGCCGTAGGCTCGGCTCAGCGCCGGGCCATGTTTGGTTTCGACCGGCGCTCCGATGCGGGTGCCGAAGTCGAGAATGATGACATCGCCCTGCTGCAACTTTCGGTGGGCGGTTTCGTGATGCGGCAACGCCGAGTTGGGTCCGGATGCGACGATCGTGAATGCGATCGCCGACGCCGGATCGGCGCTGAGCATCAACGCTTTCAAGTCTTCATCGATTTCCGATTCGGTGCGACCGGCCCGGCAGAGGGCGACAGCGGCGGTGATCACGCTGTCGACCTGGGCTCCGGCTTTGCGAAGCAGGGCCAGTTCCGCGTGATCTTTGATCAGGCGCAATCCCTGCAATACCTCACTCGCACGCCGGAGCTTTGCGTGCGGCGCGACCGCCATGAGATCGAGCAGGAACGCCGAGCGGGCGTCGTCGTCGAATGCGATGGTCTTCGCGTCGCCGACGGCGGACTTCAGCGCCGGAAGATACCAGTCGGCGTCGGTCCAGCCGCGAACGGATTCTCCAGATTGAGCGAAGTCCTCGACTTGCGGGACGTTCATGGCCGGAACGATCCATTGCGCCGAGCCGTCGGCGCGGAGGACCAGCGCGAGCAGGCGTTCCATGGCGTGGCCGTGCTCGAAGCCGGTGAGATAGAACATGTCGGCGCCAGGGGTGAGCAGCAGGCAATCGACGCCGGCGGATTTCATTGCATCTGTCGCCAACTTCAGGCGTGGTCGCATGCAGGAAAAGGTACACGATGACGCTCAATTCTCGCCACGCGCGCCCCTATTCCGAGATGACAGAAGACGTCGCCCACCCCTCTGCAGACGTGCCGAAAAAGGGGCTAAGGACTATTTACTTCCCGGTAATATCAGTCGATTTTGAAGCGATATAAATGTCCTTATCCCCTTTTCGACGATCTGCTCCGGGGGGAGGAAGGCGACGCGCACAAACAACACCGCACTCAGTAGCGTGTTGTTGGCCGCGTCGCGGGTTTCGGCACATCGTTCGGTTGCAAATAGCGGTCGAGCAGCATGGTGCGGTTGGCGTTCGCTGGCAGTTTGATGGGTTCGCGCGCGGTCTTCGTCAAATGCTCGAGCAGTTGATCGGTAAACAACGCTAGTCGCTTCGAATGCTCGGGATTACCGGCGAGATTATTCAGTTCGTCCGGATCGGCGTCGCGGTCATATAAGCGCATGTAAGGGCCCGGCGCTGGATCGGCGGTGACGTAGCCGTCCTTGCGGGCGCGGGTGCCGGCGCAGTAGATGAACTTCCAGCGGTCGGTGCGGATGTACGCCTCGGCGTTTTCGCTGTATTCGATAATTGCGGCATCGCGATGGGCACGCGTTGGATCATTCAACGTGGGCAGAAAGCTCTTCCCTTGAGTGCGCGCGGGGATCGGCAAGCCGCACATTTCCAAAAGCGTGGGAACCAAATCAATGGTTTGCACAATGGATGACGAGACGCCGGCTTTGGCGCGACGCGGGTCTCGAATGATCAACGGCACGTGGATGGCGGGGTCGAAGCCGGAGTGCTTTTCAAAGCGGCCGTGCTCGCCGAGCAGGTAGCCGTGGTCGGACAGGTAGACGACGATGGTGTTGTCCGCCTGGCCGGATTGTTCGAGGGCCTCGAGCACACGGCCGATCTGCGAATCGAGGAATTCAACCGACGTGTGATAGGCCGCGATGGAGCCGCGTTTCTGGGCGGCGGTCAGGTCTTTGAAGACGATCGGGATCTGTGACACGTCCGCCGGCTCGACCTTCGGCGCTTTGAACTCGTCGGGTTGATGACGATCCCGATATTCGATGGGAAAGTTGTACGGCGAGTGCGGTTCGTAGAATCCGACGACGAGAATGAACGGATTCTCGCGCGGCGTTCGCATGAACCGCTCGGCCTGCGATGCGAAATACTCGGCCGAGGTATCGGCAGCATAGTAATCGAACGGCAGGCAATCGCTGTTGAGCCAGATCGAGGCGGGATCAACAAAAGGTTTCCAGGGGGGTTGAACCTTGATCTCGCTCGGGATAGGCCGTTTCTGCGTGGCTTTCGCGTGCAACGCAAATTCCGGCAGGTCAAGCCGCTTGGCAAAACCATGCTTCAAGTTGCTGTTGAAGTGCATCTTACCGAAGGCGGCGGTGTCGTAACCCGCGTCGGAAAGTTCATGAGCGAGCGTTCGCTCATCGGCGGGCAGTACGCTGGCCAGTTGCGTGACGCCGATGCTGCGGGGATATCGACCGGTAAGGAATGCCTGCCGGGCCGCGGTGCAGACGGGCGAGCAGCAGAATGCCTGCGTGAAGCGCGTCGCGCGGGCAGCAAAGCGATCAAGGGACGGCGTGTGCACGTGAGAACTTCCGTACACCCCGCTGATAGCGGTGGCATGGTCGTCCGCCACGATCCACAGAATGTTGGGTTTCCGTGTTGGCGCAGCATCTGTGCCGGCGAGCAATGCGCCGGTGGCGCTGCAGAGAAAATCACGGCGGCTTGGTCTCGGTTCATTGTGCTGCATGATCGCGCGCCCCGCGCAAATTACGCCGCGAGGCAGCGGGCCGTTGCGTCAATAAGTCGGCCTCAACTGCGTTTGGCGTGAGATAGATTGCAAACTCGATATCGAGCCATTCAGTTGTCACATTTTTTATCCAAGTTACCGATTTTTTCGAGACTTCACCAAAGCAAAAGAGTAGGTTGAGATGATGGATTGACGCAGTGGCGTTGATCTATCGTACGAAGCCGGAACGGTGGAGCGGTTCGTATAGCAGTTCGCTTTTTCTCGTCGCGGTTTTGGCGGGCGGTTCTTGCCTGGCTAAACGCACGCTTCGCAAAGGGCGCATTTATTGCGCGGTGTCATGCGTTGCAGGGAAGCTTGGCTTCGGTGGCCCCTCATTCTGGTTGATTGGAGGTTGTCATGGCACGAATTCTCTTGATTGACGACGACGTTGACAGTTGTGAGCCGCTGGTTGCGTTTTTCGAGCGGGAAGGCCATACGGTAAAGCACGTTAGCCAGGCGCGATCTGGCCTAGCAGCCCTTCCGGTCGTATTGCCCGACTTGATTATTGTCGATCTTCGCATGCCGCACATGGACGGCTTCATGTTCCTTCGGCAGCTTCGCGAGGAGCCGCTGGGCGCGCGAATGCCGGTGATCCTGCTGACGGCCCACTCCGACGCCGATACACGCTGGAAGGCGTCAGAAATGGGCGTCGATCATCTGTTCCTCAAGGGCGACTACGACGTGAGGCGTTTGCTGAACGCGATCGATGAAGTGACGGCTGGATTTGAGCCGTTGCCATCGATTCAGCAACATACGATTCCGGCTATGTAAGTTGGCCGTTAATTCAGAATAAGCCGGCCGCGGACGTCGGTTGCGCCGGCTTCGATAGCGACAGGCACGATTAGCCAGAATGTAGCGCCTTGGCCCGGCGTACTTTGCACGCCGATCGATCCGCTGAGTAGCGTCGTCAGTTCCTTTGAAATTGCCAATCCCAAGCCAGTGCCACTGTGGCTGCGCGTGACCGAAGAATCAGCCTGGCGGAATTTCTCAAAGATCATCTGCTGCTTGGCCGGATCGACGCCCGGTCCACGGTCGGTAACGGCGATACGCACGTGCCCGTCATCCTCCAGCTGCGCGCTCAGCTCAATCGAGCCGCCGATCGGCGAGAACTTGATGGCATTCGACAGGAAGTTGTAGAGGATCTGCTGCAACTTGCCGGGATCGCTGCGGATAATGGGCACCTGCGGCGATAGCGCCGAGCTAAGCGTTAGATTCCGCTGCTCGATGAGCGGCTTGAGGATATTGGCCAATCCCTCAAACAAGTCGGGAATCGATAACGGTTCGGATCGAACTTCCATGCGGCCGGCCTCGATCTTCGCCAGATCGAGCAAGTCGTTGATCAATTCCAGCAGGTGCCGGCCGCTTTGCAGGATGTTATTGACGTAGCGCGCGGACTTGGAATCCGGGCCCGCCGCGAGGGAATCCTTCAGCAAATCAGCAAAGCCCAGAATCGAATTGAGCGGCGTGCGAAGCTCGTGGCTCACGTTGGCCAGGAACTCGCTCTTCAAACGGTTCGATTCGAATAGCGCGACATTCGTTTCAGCCAGCTGGCCAAGCTTCACGTCCAGTGACTTATTGATCGATCGAAGCTGGTCGGCGTTGTCTTTCAGGTTCGCCAGCATGATGTTGAAGGTGTCGGATAGCTGCTGGAATTCGTCGCCGGTGTTGATGTCGGAGCGAATGTTCAGATCGCCCTTGCTGACTTTTTCCGCCGTCTCTTGAAGCACGCGCACGGGCTGAAGGATGAGGCGCGTGCTGATGAGATAGAAGACGATGATCGCCAGCGTGCCCGCGAGGAAACCCGCCGCGACAATAAATAAGCGGTTTCGCAGGAGCTGATTGCTGTCGACTCGCGTTGGCATGTCGACGCTGAGAATGCCGATCGGGTCGCTTCCGCCATTGGCTTGGCTGGTTGGGGCATGGCATGCGGTGCACGATGAGTTGTGCCACGCGTAAACCGGGCGCGCGTGATGCAATCGCCATCGGCCAAGTTGGTCTCGGTAATAATCGGTGTAGGGTCCGCTGTCACTTTGCTGCAAGAAGTGCGTTGCCGCACGACGCTCGAACGAGGTGAGATCGGTTCTCTGCTTTAGGTTGGAAAGCCCGATGAGCCTTGGCATAACAAAGCCGGCAGGATCGCCGCTGAGGTGCATGGTGGGTTGGGTCGTGGGGCGGGTGGTCGAGTCGGGGCTTTGTGGCGTTGAAGATCGCGATAATTCATGCTGGGCCAAGGCATTCTGACCGAGGACCGTCGCGGGGCCGTCGTTCAACTGCTCGGTTAGTTCTTCAAATCGATACCACGGCACGGCCAATGCCGCCGCAATGATCAAAACCACGGCAAAACCGAACAGGAGCTGGCATTTGGCCGCCAGTGATATCTCCAATGCGCGAAGCCGCTTAAACATGGGCGTCCAATATACCAATCGACGCACCGTTCACATCGACGAGCAATGTGCCAAGATTCGACGTTGTCGTGTGGGTCGCTATAGAATATGACAATTGGTCGGAGTTGTCAGATTGTCAGACCCCTGGAGCGTGGGAGCTTCTCATGTCAATGCCACGGCGCGTACTCGTCGTTGAGGATGAAGAATCCGAACGTCGTTCTGTTTCGCATATCCTTAAAACACAAGGCTTTGCCGTCTTTAGTGCAGAGAGCGCGGACAAGGCGATTGGTTACATTGATGAGAACATTGACGTGGTTCTCAGCGATCTGCACATGGGCGACGTCAGCGGTCTGGATCTGCTGCAGCTCTGGAAAAAGCGCAAGCCCGAGACGCAGTTCATCGTGTTAACCGGTCATAGCAGTGTCGATACGGCGGTCGAAGCGATTAAAGGCGGGGCTTACGACTATCTCACCAAGCCGATTCACGCTGACGAGCTCGTTCTACTGATCAAGCGCGCTCTGGAATCGGTCCAAAAGGATAAGGAAATCGACGATCTTCGCCGCCGGCTCGATCAGAAATTTGGGCTCGAGCGCATCATCGGCGAATCACGGCCGATGAAGGACGTTTTTGCGAAGATCCAACGAGCGGCGATGGTGGACAGCACTGTCCTGGTGCTCGGCGAAAGTGGAACGGGTAAAGAATTGGTGGCACAGGCCTTACATCACAACAGCCCGCGAAAGAAAGGGCCGTTTGTTGCGGTGAATTGTGCCGCCGTGCCCGCGACACTGGTCGAAAGCGAGCTATTCGGTCATGTGCGCGGCGCGTTCACCGGAGCTACGGATCGCCGGATGGGCCGATTCCAGCAAGCGGATGGCGGAACACTCTTTATCGACGAAATCGGCGATTTCGAACTCGGTTTGCAGGCCAAACTCCTTCGCGTCCTGGAGACACTGACGCTGACGCCGGTTGGCGGGCATGAGGATATCAAAGTGGACGTGCGCGTGATCGCGGCGACGAGTCGCGATCTCCGCAAAATGCTCGAACAGGGAACCTTTCGCGAGGATCTGTTTTACCGGCTAAACGTTGTAACGATCCTGCTGCCACCGCTGCGGAATCGTGCGGATGATATTCCGATTCTCGTGGATCACTTTCTCCGCGAAATTAGTCAGACCAAGCACACGCCGCCGCGGCGGATCGCGTCGGATGTCATGCGCCGCTTCGAGGCTTACCGGTGGCCGGGCAATGTTCGCGAACTTCGGAACATGCTTGAGAGAATGATGGTGTTGGCTGATGGAGACGTTCTGACGGAGAAAGATCTGCCGGAGGAACTGCTGCCAGCCGCTTCATTCGTCGGCGGAGCGCCGCGCAGCATGCCGACGGATATGACGATGGATGAGCTCGAACGCCTGGCGATCGACAAAGCGCTGGAGCAGTGCGGCGGGAATCGGACCCACGCCGCCGAGAAACTGGGAATTTCCGTGCGGACGCTGCAACGCAAGCTCCTCCATTACAAGGCGTTGGCTCGCGGAGAGCAAGCTCCTGGCGAAGATGAAGTCGCGACCGACACATGACAAACTGAAGCGCAACTGCGACATGATGACGGCAATTTGGGACGGCGGCGGCTCGGAAAGCAGCCGCCGTTTTCATTGGCGCGGTGCGGCATGGGTGGCGCTGGGGTTTAGCTGCCATACGAGACGCGACGGTACACCCTTTGCTTTTTGCCAAGCGCATTTGGAACCACGGGCAGTGGAAAAGTTATCTGGAGCTTAGGAGAGGTTCATATGTCAATCAGTATGGATCGGTTTGGAACAGAGGGTCAGTTTGCCACGCTTAATGCACGCGCCGGAATTCAGCAACGCGTGTCGATGTTTCAGGTTCAGTGTCGGGCATGCGGATATGAACCCGATGACGTCGTCACTCCACCGCGGCTGTGTCCGAAGTGCCACAGCAAGTCGTGGGAACGTTACGCGCGCCCCGGCAGCATTCTCGATAACGCAATGAGAAGTTAGTCCCTATCGTTCTAAGCCGCGTGCAATACAATAGTTGTGCATAGCATGCAGTTTGGCGAATTGTAAGAGTTGGCGACCTGCAATCGCGACGGGCTGGAACCATTCCAGCTCGTCGCGATTCTCTATTATCGTCCGGGCTGGAATCATGCTTGTTGAAGTCGCTTTGTTACCCGCGCTACTGACGCCGGGGCAGTTGCGTGGGCGGGCGGTAGCGGTGTTTGATGTGCTGCGAGCAACAACGTCAATGGCGGCGGCGCTGGCAGCCGGGGTTGTAGATATTCAAGTTTGCCCCGACCTGACGACCGCTCAATTATCGGCTGCCGCGTGCCCCGATCCCCATCTGACGTGCGGCGAGAAAGACGCTGTAAAACCCGAAGGATTCGACTTGGGTAACAGCCCTGGCGCGTTCAATGCAGCTGAGCACCGCGGCAAGAAGCTGTTCATGTCGACCACGAACGGCACGCGCGCGATTCTGGCTGCTGGAGATGCTCGGTGGCTGTTTACCGCGGCGCTCGTGAATGCCAAGGCGGCGGCCAGGGCGCTGACCAGCACCGGCGGTGATATCACGCTACTCTGCTCGGGCACCAACGGGCGCTTCTCACTCGAAGATCTGTTGGGCGCCGGTGCCGTAATCGATTCACTTCACGAGTCGGCGGACGTTCGACTGGAAAGCGACGCGGCTCTGCTGGCGCAGCAGCATTTCGAAGCGACGAATCGCCGGGAATTGCTTGCCGCACTCTCGCAAACGCAAGGCGGTCGTAACGTCGCGCGGGCGAATCTGTCGCAAGACCTTCTGTTTTGCGCAATGCTCAACTCCATCGATGTCGTCGGTGTCGTCAAAGGTTCACCCCCGATCGTTCGGCGGTGGGAGCCGGGCCAATGAGCGACCGTCGGCGAGTCGTGGTGACCGGGATCGGCGCCGTCAGCCCAAACGGCGTGGGCCGCGAGAACTTTGCCGCCGCCTGTCGAACGGGCCGCAGCGGGATTCGGCCGCTGCAGATCGATCTGACAAATCTGAAATCGAATGTTGCGGGAATCGTCGGCGAGTTCGATCCGACCCGGGTGATGTCGACGCCGGAGCTTCGGCGGGTGCCGCGGATGATTCCGATGGCGCTGGCGGCATCGAACGAAGCGATGATGCAAGCCAATCTGGAGCCCGATCGGTTTCGAAGTGATATCGAGAGTGCTCGGAAAATCGGCGTCGCACTCGGCACCGGCGCTGGTGGACTCGCATTCCTTGAAGATCAATACCAGGACTTCTTCGCGCGAGGGGGCGGATCGCTGTACGCCGTCACCGCCGGCACACATGGAAATTTGTCGAGCGAGTTGTCGATCGCGCTGGCGCTGCGCGGGCCGTCGCATGTGCTATCGACGGGGTGCACGAGCAGCACCGACGCGATCGGCCACGCGATGACGTTGATTCGCGCCGGCATCGTGCCGATGATGCTGGCCGGTGGCGCCGATTCGCCAATCTCTCGCGGAATTCTGACGGGCTTTGAACGAATACGGGTCATCTCCACGCGACGCTGGGATGACCCGGCTCGCGCGTCTCGGCCGTTCTCGGCGGATCGCGATGGATTTGTGCTCGCCGAAGGTGCGTGGATGTTTGTTCTGGAAGACGCCGAACATGCCTCAAAGCGCGACGCGCCGATTCTCGCGGAACTCGCCGGCTATGGATCAACCTGCGACGCCTATCACCGCGTGCAGATTGCGCCGGATGTCGAAGAGCCCGCGCGAGCGATGCGGCTCGCGATGGCCGATGCGGGTGCGCCGGCCGAATCCATCGATTACATCAATCTCCACGGCACGGGGACGACGCTCAACGACCGCCTGGAGACGATGGCGGTTCGCAAATGTTTTGGCAATCATGCCGATCGGATTCCGTGCAGTTCGACCAAGTCGATGATCGGCCACGCCCAGGGCGCATGCGGCGCGGGCGGCGTGGCCGCGACGATCCTTTCAATGCACGACGGCATGCTGCACCCGACGATCAACCTCGACCAGCCCGACGCCGATTGCGACCTGGATTATGTGAGCACAGGCCCGCGACCCGCGTCGATCGACACCGCGCTGTGTAACTGTATCGCGTTTGGGAGCAAGAACAGCGCGATTGTTGTGCGGAGGTTCAATGAGTGAGATTGACTCCGCTCGGTCTGCGCATCACGGCTTAAAGATTCCGGTAAGGATCGCAATATAAAGAGCAACCCACGCAAATCCGATGACAACACCCGCGATTGCCGCCCTGTGACCCCAGTACCTTCGTGTTGGATGAGCGGTCTGCGCAAGCCCAACGAAGGAGAAGGCAATGCCCGCCGCCAGGAACGGAATGGCAACAGCGGGGGCGAGATTCTCGGAGCCATGAAATAGTTCCGCGATTTTGCCGCCCAGCGGCCAGAAGATGCAAAGTCCGAGCCCGAGCATTGCCGCGGCACTCACTCGCCGCGGGATCGCAGTGTCAGGTGATCGGTACTCCAACAGGTCGGGCACAACTCGGAATTGTATCGGGGTCCAGGCATTTGCGCGCGCGAATTTTTCTCGCAAGTCGAGCGATGGCCCACCCAAGGCAAAAGCCCCGGCATCTTTCGACGCCGGGGCTTTTGTTTCACTTCGCGTTATCCGGAGATTACTTACCGGATGAACAGCATCTCGCGATACGACGGCAGCGGCCAGAGGTCGTCGGCTACGATGCCTTCCAGCTTGTCGCCGAGCGTGCGCAGCTCAGCCATCGCCGGGATGATGGTGTCGCGCGTCGCCTTGGCGTGGGCATAGACGTCGCCCTCCGCGTGATGGTGGACGGCTTTTTCCAGGGCGGCGGTGGCTTTCTGGAAATCCCCGGTCAGCGTCGTGACGCTCTTGAGCAACTCGGTCTGCGCGGGGTTCTCGACACCGGCCGACTTGGTGGCTGACACCGTTTGAGCGACCTGACCCTGGAACCGCAGCGCCGCGGGCAGAACAAGCGTCTTGGCCATGTAGATCATCGTTAGCGCTTCGATGTTCACCGTCTTGACGTACGCTTCAGAGAGAATGTTGAAACGGCTGGTCAGTTCGCGCTCGGTGTAGACCTTATACTTGGTCAACAGCTCGATGACTTCCTTCTTGTTGATCACCGGGAGGGTATCCACGGTGTTCTTCAGATTCGGAAGACCGCGCTTCTCGGCTTCCTTGTGCCAGTCTTCGGTGTAGTTGTCGCCGTTGAAGACGACCTTCTTGTTCTCCTTGATGATCGAAGGGAGCAGTTCCTGGATTGCCTTGTTCAGATCCTTGCCACCGGCGACGGCCTTCTCGAGATTCGTGGCGATGTAGTCGAGGGACTCGGCGACAATCGCGTTGAGAATCGTGTTCGGGCCGGCAATGTTGGCGCTGCTGCCGACAGCGCGGAACTCGAACTTGTTGCCGGTGAACGCGAACGGGCTGGTGCGATTGCGGTCGCCGGCTTCCTTCGGAATCGTCGGAAGAATCGACACGCCGGTTTCAAACAAGCCACCCTGCTTGCTGCTCTTGGCGCCGCCCTTTTCGATCTGTTCGATGATGTCGTTGAGCTGATCGCCCAGGAAGATCGAGATGATCGCCGGCGGAGCTTCGTTGGCGCCCAGGCGGTGATCGTTATGAGCGCTGGCAATCGACAGGCGCAGGATTTCACTGTGCCTGGCGACGGCGCGAATGACGGCGGCGCAGAAGACCAGGAACTGCGCGTTGTCGTGTGGATTGTCGCCGGGGTTCAGCAGGTTTTCGCCGGAGTCGGTGGCCATCGACCAGTTGTTGTGCTTGCCGGAACCATTGATGCCGGCAAACGGCTTCTCGTGCAGCAGCGCGACCAGGCCGTACTTGTCGGCGACCTGTTTCAGCGTCTGCATGATCAGGTTCTGGTGATCGGTCGCGAGGTTGCTGTTTTCAAACAGTGGCGCGATTTCGTATTGGGACGGAGCCACTTCGTTGTGGCGGGTCTTGACCGGCACGCCGAGCTTGGCCAGTTCAACTTCAGCGTCGGCCATGCAGGCCAGCACGCGCTCGGGAATGACGCCGAAGTATTGATCTTCCAGTTCCTGACCCTTAGGCGGCTTGGTGCCGAAGAGCGTGCGACCGGTGGCGATGAGATCCGGGCGGGCCATGTAGAAGCTCTTGTCGATCAGGAAGTACTCCTGCTCGGCGCCAACGGTGGTGAACACCTTGTGAGCGCTCTTTCCGAAGAGCTTGAGGATGCGGATCGCCTGGATGGAGAGCGCGTCCATCGAGCGAAGGAGCGGCACCTTCTTGTCGAGGGCTTCGCCGGTCCAGCTCAGGAAGGCCGTCGGGACAACGAGAGTCGAACCGTTGGCGTGATCGAGGACATACGCCGGGCTGGTCGGATCCCATGCGGTGTAGCCGCGCGCCTCGAACGTGGCGCGCAGCCCGCCGGACGGGAAGCTCGACGCATCGGGCTCGCCCTTGGTCAGCTCCCGGCCGCCGAACTCGTTGATCGCGCCGCCGTCGTCGGTCGGGCTGAGGAAGCTGTCGTGCTTCTCGGCGGTCAGGCCGGTCATCGGCTGGAACAAGTGCGTGTAGTGCGTCGCGCCTTTTTCAATGGCCCAATCTTTCATGGCGTTGGCAACCGCGTCGGCAATCAGTGGGTCGAGCGGAGCGCCTTGCTTGATCGTCTTTTGCAGCGCCTTGAAGATGGGCTTGGGAAGCCGCTGGCGCTGAACTGTCTCATTAAACACGTTCGTGCCAAAGAGGTCTTTGGCGTGAACTGAGCGGAAGTCAACGTAATCGAGCTTATGGCGAGTTGTGGCAATGGCCTGAATCGCCGCGTAGCGGGGGTTTTCGAAACCCATGACAGTCTGGCTCCTTTGAAAAAGGTGAGAGGAACACGGGAAGATTCCCGGGCTCGCCTGAACCGAAATTGGAATGCGGTGTTTCTTCTTTGTTCTGGAGAACGGTTGGTTAACGATGAAATTTAGAGGTCGCGGCATCGCATCGCAAGCGCGTTTCTAAAATTCCGTGTTCTAAAATTCCGACAGCAGCCGAGCTGTAGAGACGGTTCCGACGCTGCCCGGTTGCGCCCGGCGCGCAGCGCTACCTCTGGATTGGATTGGCCTTATGCTCTTTAGGACTCTGTAACCTGGCCGTTCGTGGCCTTGCCGAAGATCATTCGGCCAGCGCTGGTTTGCAACGAACGGGTGACGACGAATTCGATTTGCCGGCCCATTGCCGAGCGGGCTTGCTCGACGACGACCATCGTACCGTCATCCAGATAGCCGACGCCCTGCCCGGCTTCTTCGCCGGGTTTGACGATTTCGACGCGCATCTTCTCGCCGGGAATGACCGCTGGCCGCAGCGCCGTCGCCAGATCGTTGAGATTGATCACTTCAACGCTCGAGAGCTGCGCGACTTTGTTCAGGTTGAAGTCATTGGTCAGCAGTCGGCCATTGATCGATTTGGCGAGCGTCACGAGTTGCTGATCAACCCCAACATCAGGCGATCGGGCCGCTTCGTAAATCACAATTTCGGCGCGGTCAATTTTGCGGAGTCTGGCAAGAATGTCGAGCCCGCGACGGCCGCGATTGCGCTTCAGGCGATCGGCGCTGTCGGCAACGGCCTGCAGTTCTTCAATAACAAAATTCGTCACCACGAGCTGGCTTTCAATCAAGCCGGTCATCGCGATTTCGACAATGCGGCCATCAATCAAAACGCTGGTGTCGACCAGAATTGGCTTAGAGCCTTTGGTCTGCTTGCTGAATTCGACGTAGGGAATGATGAACCGAAAATCGTCCTTGGTCTGCAGAATGAAGCTGATCGACAGGTAACAACAGACGATGCCGATCATCAGATTCACAAACTGCTGGATCTTTTCGCGGTTCGTGCCGAGATACGGCGCTGCAAACCTGTCGACGACGAGTTGCGTGATGAAGCTCAGCGCGTAGGCCATCGCGATGCCAACGAGCAGTCCGAAGAAGGTGCCGGCAAAGATCGAAAGCTTTCTTCGCGGAGAGATCCAGTCGATCGTGAGGAATCCGAAAGCGACAAGCAGCGCCAGTGGGAGCGGCATCCAGTTCGGCGTGCCAAGGTAGTACCAGCCGACTCCCGCCATCAGCAGCACAAACAGGGCGCGTAGGATGTACAGAATCATCATGCGCTCCGGGCGAAACACACCGACCGGGGGGAACAAACGTCCCCTTGGGCGTCATAAATCACGGTCGCGTGGCCGCCATGCCAAGCCAACCGTGGAACCCCATCCACTTGGCGCACAAGCCGGGCCATTGACTAAGCACCGGGTCTGACCCACCGAGGCCAAAGCCATGGGCGCCGTGATCGAAGACATGTAATTCTACAGATACTTTGTGCTTTCGCAGCGCCTCGGCAAACATCAGGCTGTTTTCAAAGGGGACAACCGTATCCGTACTGGTGTGAACGAGAAAGCACGGCGGCGTGTCATCGGTAACGCGCTTCTCGCTTGAAAGAAAATCAACCAGCTCCCTGGAGGGATCGACCCCGAGAAGATTCCTTCGAGAACCAACATGGGTGTTGTCGCCCTCCAGCGTAATGACCGGATAAATCAAAACGCCGAAGGTCGGCCGCGAGCTGAATCGTTCAACCCCATCGGAGGCGTCGGGATTTCCTGGATCAAAATGAGTAACCGCAGTTGACGTCAAATGCCCCCCCGCCGAGAAACCCAGCACCCCTACCCGGCGAAGATCGATACCCCATTCGCCGGCACGCGAACGGATGAGTCGCACAGCGCGATTCACGTCGTTCATCATTGCCGGGTGGTGATAGCGCGGCGCCAGACGATACTTCAGCACGAACGCATTGACGCCAATACTATTGAGCCACTGTGCAATCGGCTTGCCCTCGTGCTGCGCCAAACCCTGATATCCCCCGCCGGGGCAGACAAGGACGGCGCACCCCGTGTTGTGATCCGCAGGAGCTTGGAAAATTGTCAGGGTGGGGATGTCGGCATCTTCTTTACCTGATGCTCCAGGCGCGGCACCGTCCCACAAACGGACGACGGCATTCACGTCGGGATTAAATCCTGACTGGGTTTGCTGCGCTGTCGCTGGCCGGCACATGAGCAAGGCCACGAGTCCCGGAAGGAGTTGCCGAATCATGCAAAGCCGCGCCATCACTGGTTCCCACTGCTCGATCATTTTGCCTGGACGTTGATCGGCTTGCTCTTCTGGCCGTGGTCGTCGAATTCGACGATCGTTGTGTTCGCCGGCACATTGAAGAACATAACGACTTTCGTCGGGGCGTCGGTGGCCTTCGGCGCGTCAGCGCCGGAGATCGTCGTCTGATCGATATAGCGCATCAGCAAATGATCGCCGGCCGCGCTTTTGTAGGAGGCCATGACGCCATTTGGGGCATAGTGCGTTTGCTTGTTGTCCACGATTTCATATTGCTCCGGTTCCGTCGTGAAATTCCAAAGAGCATTTGCAGCCGGCGTGCCCTCGACCTGGATCATCACCTGATCCTTCGGCACGGAGAACTCGGTCACCTGGCGCGGACCGGTGAGCTGCGCGACAGCGGCGTCAACAACCACCGTCTTCAGTTGCTCATCCTGCAACTTCACGCTTCCATTTTCAGGAAGCTGCATCAGCGCGGTCGCGTCGGAATTGGCGGCAACGCCGAACGGCGCCGGCAGCTTCCTGGACGCAGCGACCGACGTAACGGCGAATGCCGTGCCCGCGGCGGCATTGGATCCCGTGCTGCCCGGTGATGCGGTGCCCGGGGATGAGGCCTTCGGCACCGACAGGCTTGGCGTCGACAGGTTCGGCGGCGCGGCCGGGTTCAGCGTGTCGGGATTCTGATCCGGATGCTCGACGTACACCTTGCGATAGAGGCCGGCGTTATCGCCGTCATCGGTAAGCGTGGGACTCACCTTAATCCCGCCCAGCGAGACCCGCGCGAGGCGCTTGAACTCAAAGAATGAGCCGTCCGGGCCCTGTTTGTCGAACAGCTTTTTGGGAACCTTATAGACCAGATCCACGTCTTTGCCGGGGGGGCAGAAGTAGAAGTCGTCCGGCTTGCTGAGCAGCAGCTTATCGGTGCCGAACATCGCGCCGATGGGATAATAGTCTTGATATTCCTCCCCGGGCTGAGCTTGCGGATCGTGCACGAGCAGCCGCGAGGAGCCGGGGCTGAAGCGAATGACGTTGTCGGAATCCGCCGCCATCTGAGTGGGCGAAATGCGAATCGCCAGGAACATCTCGGTGGGCAGCGGGCGAACGTCCTTGAGCGCGCCGCCGAAGCGCGATCCAATCTCCGATTCACCTTGAGCAATTTTTGAATCGACCGCGAACAGCCCAACCACTTTCACGGATTCCAGGTGGGCCGACGTCGAGTTGATCGCGACGCGCGACGCGGACGTCTCAATGCCAAGACGCTGGCCAAACAATTCGGTGAGGAAATCGGGATGGAGTTCTTCGAGCGGATGGCCGTTGGAAAGCGAGCCGGCGTCGCCGCTGAGTTTACTGACGGTATTCACGACGATGTCATCGACCGGAATAAATGGCACGCCATGCGGTGCATCGCCCATCGAACCCGGCGTTGAAGAATTCAATTCGTCCCACACGTCCGAGTAAAAACCTCTGCCTTTAAAGCTAAGCAGGACTTGACGCTTGGGCTGCACATCGAACCGCGTGAAGCCGCCGATATCGGAGCCGAAGGGCAATTCCTGGGCCGCGATCGCAACGATGCCTGACACAAAAATGCCCGCGACCAACCCCATCACCGCGGCGCCAACTTTGTCGGCGATAACCGGGAGGCGAATATTGCCGGTGACCAGGCGATCGAACGCGATGCGGCATATCAGATAGGTCACCGCGAATAACAGCAGCAGGCAAAGCGCGCTGGAATAATCCGCCGCACGCCCGCCAAAATAATTGGCGACGGTTTCGTGATACGAGAACGCGACAACCGCCGAGAAGACGGTCAGAATCGCCGAGATCGTCGCGCTAAAGAAGCCCTGGATGTAGTGGAAGAACACGATCAATCCAAGGAGCAGAAAGATCAGAGACATGAAGATCATGTGTTTCAGTCCGTAAAATGAATTTTTCGTCGGCTTAGCGGGCCGCGGTCCATAACACGGTTATCGCTTCGGCGCGGCGGGCGCCGACTTGGCGGCACGCGCCGGCGACTTGGGCCGTCCGCCTGACGAACCTGGGACGGGCGTTCCCGCCGGCGGTGTCCCCCCTCCCGCGGACGGCGCCGTATCCGCGGAGGGCGGCGCTTCGGCCGCCCCCGGACGCATCACCCGCTTGATCTCCTGAATGCTCGTTTCACCCGCTTCAACCAGCGCTAGCGCCTCATCCTGCAGGAAGCGCCCGCGCTGACGACGAAAGACGGGCTCAACGGGCTTGTTGCCGGTGATGGCCAAGCGCATCTCGTCATCAATCGTCATGATTTCAAAGACGCCCTGGCGGCCTTTGAAATGCAGATCGTGGCAGAACTCGCACGGCACCGGGTTTCCTTTCGGATCGCGCAAGGGCTGCGTGCGGGCCTGGTAGAGGCTCGTCACCTTTTCCGGATTCATGCCAAGCTTGCGAAGCATCGTCTGATCGGGCGCGAACTCGACCTTGCACGCCATGCAAAGTTTTCGCAGCACTCGGCCATTGACGACCATCTTCAGGCTCTCCACGGCCAGGCTGTCGTCGCCAATCAGCTTTCGCCACTGATCCAAAGCGTCAAAACTGCTGGCCGCTCGCATACCGACATAGACGCGATGACCCCCTTCCGATTTGGCGTATTTGATCAGCGCGGTAGCGGTTCGTGGATCATCGAGCTTGTTCATCAGGATCGCATTGGGCTCCTGGCTGATGACCCAGTCGGTCATCTTGTATTCATCGTCGCCGGTGGCGTTACCGGCGAGCTTGTTCTGCGTGATGCCTTCCAGATCCTGCTCCGGATCGCGCTCGACGCTTTGGATATGCTCGAGGAATGCATCGTGCCCGCGAATGACGCCGTACAGCAGGCTCGTTAGCCCCATGCCTTTGGGCGCGCTGAGGAGCACGATTCCCTTATTGTCGGCGATCGACTCCTTGATGGTCGCAAGCTGCTTCTCGTTAAAGCCAAGCTCGGCGAGTTTGTAATCGTGCTTCTTCTTCGGATCGAACTCCATCCGCATCGCTTCCCCGGCGGTGCTGCCGGCGGTCTTGACGCGAACATCGCGCTTCTTCCCGTCGATGCTGACGCGCATGCTTCCTTCCTGAGGCTTGCGCTTGTCTTCGACGTCCATCCCCGCCAGCCCCTTGATGTAGCTGACGACCGCTCCGGCCGTGCCGCGATCCATCCCGCCGCCGCTGTAGGCGACGCAATCGACCGTGTAGCGCAGCGTATTGCTGTCGCTGCGCGAATCGACGTCCACCTGATCGGCGCCCTTTTTCAGGGGATCGGTCAGCGCGATCTGCGCTCCGTCATACGCCAGACGATCGGGGGAATCTCCCGCCGGCGCCTCGAGCGACTGGCCCGATTTGTTAATCAGCATGACCTGGCCCGCGACGGCCTTCACTTCCTTCGTGCCCTTCAGGCCGGCCAGCCATTTATCGAATTGCCCGCGAAGATCGCCGAGACCGACTTTCTGGTGACGAATGCCAAGATAAACGCCGACTTCCGCGCCGAAGATCACGATCGCCAGCGGCAGGACGACAAAATAAAACGGCAGGATAAAGAGCAGCGCGTAGGCGGCGATCAAACCCGCGAACATCCCGGAATTCAGTGGAATTCTCGGCAGATGCGCGGCGACGGCATCTTTGTCCGCCCAGGTCAGCATCTTGGTCCAAAGCAGCAACAGCACAAGGAGCGGGATGACCTTGAATAGGTTGATGTACCCGCCGCCGGCTATCTGACTCGCCGCCAGCATGTGATGAACCACCATCGAATCTCCTGAGCAACTGACCTCGCGCCACCACCCCAGCGTAGCCCAATCATTTTACGGACCCGCGGCAGGTTTGGAAACAGCAAGTTTTGTCGGGCCAACCGCCGGGTAACCCACAGCCCACGCGAGCTTCCTTTAGGTATTGTGGCAGGCTCGAAAAGAGCGAACCGCTCGAAAAGAGCGAACCGCTCGAAAAGAATGAACCGCGGAGGGCGCGGAGGATCACGGAGGGTTGCGAATGCGGCACATAAACCCGATTAGCGCTCATCGACGCCGTCACGAAGGTGAATTCGTCGCTCGGGGCTGGGCCACGGATGAACCTCAACGTGCTTGACCTCAAAGACGGCCTCAAGCGAATGGTCAACAAGCTGGAATCCTCCGCGTCCCTCCGTGCCCTCCGCGGTAAACCCGCCCATCCAGAGCCTATCGCAACTGGATCGAATCGTCATCGTCGTCGTCCAGATTGATCGTCTGCCGCTGCACCGGCTTCTCCTCCCGGGGCATCGGCTGCTCGCCCTTCAAGGGCACCAGCACCGGCTTCTGCTCCCCGCCTTGGCGGATCTGGTTGACGCTCTCGGAAACCTCGCCCATCAATTCCCGCGGCGACAACCCGCCAACGCACATCACCAGAATCAGAATCGTGAGCATCTGAACTATCGCCGTGAGCACGTACATCACGTGCGGCAGCGGACCGTCGCCGGCCATATGCCCGATCGCGTCGAACAGGATAATCAGCATCAGCAGCGCAATTGCCGAGTAATACTGCGCCTTCACTTTCACCAGGTGCGGCCAAACCAGGCAAGCAAAGATAAACGCAACGATCGCGGTGGTGACACCTTCCATCAACGGATTATAGCTTACGACATGCGGATTCGGACACAGGTAAGCTTCGAAGCCACAGGTGATACTTGAGCAGTTCGTTTTCGATGCCGCGATGGAATTGGCCGAAGACCCAGCGAAGCCAGAGTCGGAGAAGGAATCCACGAGTCAGAAGGCCCAATGCGTTTTCATCCGCCACCCTTCCCCTCTCCCTCGCTCCGAGACGCCAGCATGAGCCGGTACACGTGGCGGTTGGGCTGATAGTCACGAAAGAAAGGTGATTCGTCGCCGCCAAAGGCTTTGCAAAGCGCCGCGGCCACAGCGGGACTTCGGCTCATGCCCTGCTCGCAGTGTACGACGATCGCCCCAACCTTGCCGTCCCACTTCCGCACGAATTGCCAAATCTTCTTCGCGTGTTCAACGGTCATCAGCCTGATGCCGTGCGGAAGAACCAAGGTGGAAGTGGGGTCGGCGTCATGAAAGGCGAGGTGCAGCGAATCCCGCAAACCCGATTGCTTGCGGATTCTGACTTTACGCTTGTCAGGGTCACGGATCGAAATCACGACGTAGCTCGACCGAACGAGAATGCCCTTTTCGACCGAGTGCCGATCTTGGACGATAAAGTCCATTGCTTTTTCCGGTTGACATAGCGCGGATACCGTGCCGATGCGCTCTGCGCCAACGCAGTGTATAACCCTTCGTACCGACTGGTCCGTGTTGTCGTGTAATCGCATTACGAGCGAAACACGTTCACGAAATCACGTAGTCTTGACTCCAGACGGTCATGCACAAGTTCATCTGGGTGAACAACGGCCTTCGCTACGGTGAAAGTCTTGCCATTGCGGGTACCTGGTTTCACCCAAGTGCATTGCAGCCGCTTCAATCCAGCACGCAAGTGGTGTACGACAGCTGTTCGGTTCTGCGATGTGAAAGTGTTATCGCGGGGCTGCGCACACAGCTGCAGCGTTCCCGCCTGAGCGGTCGCGACGGTAGACAGAATCCCCGCACCGTCGGGTAAGTTGAAGCCCAGATCGTATTGCAATGGGAGCCCCTTGAGCCCCGTGAACGAGGGGCCGAACCCAATCCAATTGTTAATATTCCCAATCCTAAAAAATGTGTCGCTTCTGTCGCCGAAGCTGATATCCTGCGGTAGCCCCCACCCGCCGGTCCCAATGAGAAAGCGTTTGAACTTGGCGCAGAAGATTTTGTGCAGAAATCGCACATCGAACTTGTCTCGACACGACGGAAGCTTCATCGGCTGCCACGGGCTTTGATTGCCGGCCGAGTATAAGTTGATGGCTTTCTCGAGCATCCCAAGTTCGCATTTGAGGAAATCAATGTAATGACCGATCAAATGTGACCACGGGTCGGATTGGCAAGGCGCGTAGATTGCCTTTAGCAGCTCTAGAATTTCGCCGTAGGTCACAAGCGGGTAACTCTTGCTCATGCCCTTGACGCATCGGCGCAGCGGGTCAGTTTTGTCAAAGGATTCGTCGCAGAATCCCAGCGCAATTACCTCAAACCCCTGCGCGTGATATCCATCAAGCTGCCCCTGCCCGCCAATTGTCTTCGCCTTGTTCTCGATGACGACTTGTGGTTTGCGTTGAAAGTCAAGTTTGATGTCGTAACGGAAAGAACCTCCTGGGCACTCGCATTGCACTTTGACGCCGCCCCAGTTCGCTGGTGCCACGACTCCGGCCAGTCGCAAGAACCCTTCCAAGAACTGATGCCCCCAACCATGCTCGCCCGATGGCGAGAGCATCCAGGCAATCATTGACGAGTGGAATAGTTCGAGATTTCCTCGCTTGAGGAGGTCGATCATTGTCCGCGGCATTCTTAATACTCCATCGAATTCGCACATCTTGAACGTCCATAACGCCGAAATCCGGAACGGACAATGTCGCAGCCCGTACACCGATCGCAGTTGTCGTTCAACAGGCCCGCGCAATAATCAACGTTGCCCCCGGATATTGTGCCTCAATGACCTGCTTCGCGTGTGCCTGCGATGCCGCCGGGACGGTCACCTCGAAACGCTTGCCTTTGACGTAGAACGTCACACGATACGTGGACATGGCGTTACCTCCAAAGTATTGCTGGGATGTCGCGATCAGTGAAATCCAACTGCCCGCCGTCGGTCGACGGGCAGTTCTGACAGGGCCTGCTCCAGCGCCGCACGGTCAACCCTGGCCGGCTCATCCTGACCCGACGCGATGAGCATGAGGGCGGTGTTCGCCAGTTCTCGAAGGTGCGCGCCGGTGCAGCTGAATGTGACGTGGGCGAGCCAGTCGAGGTCTGCGTCGGCAATCGCAGTTCCCTGGAAGAACCGCGCGAGAAGCAGCCGACGGCCTGGCTCGTCGGGCGGGGACAGCTCGATGACGCGGTCGAACCTGCCCGGCCGGCTGCGCAGGGCCCTCTCGACGACGTCGAGCCGGTTGGTCGTCGCGATGGTGATGATGTCCTCATGCTCGGCAGCGCCGTCCAACTGGTTCATCAATTCGCCAAGCACCGGCGAGCGCGTGGCGTCGCGGTCTTCGCCGAACAGATCGAGGTCTTCCAGCACGAGAATCGCGGGCGTCACCAGCTTGCAGACTTCGAGGATGTCGCCGAACGAGCCGGCGTTTTGCACGTGCCGGGGCGTGACCCAGACGAACGATGCCTTCACCTGTTGCGCGAGCACCTTGCACAGCAGCGTCTTTCCAGTGCCGGATAGGCCGGCCAGAATCAGGCCGCGGCTGATCCGCATGCCCATCTTGCGGAGGGCCTGGCGGTTGGTGAGGAATTGTTGCACCTGGCGAATCACCATCTCCCGCGTTCCCTGCGGAAGCACGATGTCGTCCCAGCACAGCGTCTTTCGGGGCTTGATTAGGGCGCCATCGGCGAAGAAGGCACGGCCACGCAGGTAATTGTCACTCCGGGTGAACGCGTCCCACTCGCTCAGAAGCTCCGCGGCGTCTCCGTCGCTGGCAAGTATCATGTGACAATACCAGTCTCCACCGAACCCATCGCGGGTGACGGTGAGAACGGCGCGTTGGCCGCCCACATCGATGAAAAGCGAGCCGCTGGCCAGGAGTGCATGCCGATCGCCGTTCACGGTAACGTGCTTCTCCGCCACATTTCCACGGCCCTCACGGCCGAAGTGGGCGCCGCAGACGGTTTGTCCGCCACGTCGGGACAGGAACCTGGGCAGGCATTCCAGCATCAGGTCCGCCGCCAGTTGCGGGCAGCCTTCGCTGACCTGGCTGTATTCGTCAGTGCGCAGGAAAACGCTGGTGGCGCGGTGCCGCGGCTCCTCGATCAGGGCGTTCATGACCGTCGCCGCCGCTTCCTGAAGCCGGGGCGGGAGGTTTGCGTCCGCCAGCCCGGAGAGCGGTTGGTGCGTGCCGCCGGCTGTCGTCACATCGAGCGGCCGGTGCTCGGCGATGGCGGCCAATTCGTTGCCATTGTTTGAACCCATAAGCAAGCTCCGATAGTGTTTGTCCATACCGACAATACGTTCTGCCCCCGGACAATTGCTGTCCGCACCTTTTGCCCGCTCCGGGAATGTCCCCGATGGCTCGCCGCACTTACAGCAAGTTCAGGTCGAGATGGTGGGCCTTGTGCCGAATTGAGCGGCAGATTCGCCGCGGCGGTCGCTGCACGAGCAGGTCACTGGCCGACGATCTGGAAGTCGATCCGCGGACCATTCGGCGATACATCTCGTTTCTCAAGGACGAGCTTGGCGCGCCGATCCAGTGGGACCCGATTGACCAGCGCTACGAGCTGACCGATCAGACGTGGACGATGCCCAACGTCCATCTGTCGGATGGCGAACTTGTGGCGTTGGCGGTGGCAAGCCGTTCGTTGGCTGCGTGCGCGCCGATGCCGTTTTCGGCGCGGTTGGAGGAGCTGCTAGTCAAGCTGCTGGACGCCCTCCAGCCCGAGGAGCGACAGGAGATCGAGGATCTCGTCAGGAAGGTCGACTTCGTTCCCGTTTCGGTTGCTTCAAGAGGGCATGAGCTGGTGGAGCCGCTCGTTGAGGCGATCCGGAAACGACACACCGTCGTGATGGCATATTACGTGATGTACCGCGACCTGGAGACACACCGGCGGGTCGACCCGTATCACCTGCGATACTTCAATGGCACATGGTATCTGGTCGCGTTTGACCACAAAACCGGTCATTTCCCCGTGTTCAATCTGGCTAGGGTGCGAAAGCTGGGCGTGACGGAGGACGTATTTCGACCGAGGGCTTTTGAAGCGGCGCAATACTTCCAGCACACGTTTGGAATCACCGCTGGCGGCGCGCCGCGGTCGGTGCGTGTTCGGCTTACCGGCCGGGCCGCAAGAACGGCCGGTGAGCGGATTTGGCCCGAGGGATTCACCTGCACGCAGGAAGCGGATGGCGACTGGCTGTTGAGCGGGCAAGTGGGAAAACTCGACGATTTGCTCCCGTGGATTGCCAGCTGGGACGGCGACGCCATTCTTCTTCCCGAGAAAAGTGTGGGACGCGCCAAGCATTCGAAGGCAAAGCAGCGGTCCCGGCCGTTGCTCCGCCCCACGATGAAGTCCGCGAAATGAAGCAGCGCCGCGTTACGCTCCCACGTGGCGGAAGCTTGATAGGCCGAGCGTACGGATTCAACTATCCTCTTTGCACGCTTTTCTCGGAGATGCAGAAATGGATCACATGTGGCATGACATGTTTGCTCTTGGGTTGCCGGTGGCTGAGAAGATCATCCGGCCGATCCTCGTTTATTTCTTTCTGCTGATTGGCCTGCGCCTGGCCGGAAAGCGCGAGTTGGCGCAGCTGAATCCATTTGACTTTATCGTGCTGATGACGCTGTCGAATACCGTGCAGAACGCAATCATCGGCGATGACAACACCGTCCTCGGCGGCATGATCGGAGCGGCGACGCTGCTGGCAGTAAATTACGGCGTCGTGCGGGCAACGCGCAGCAGTCGATTTCTTCAGCGGCTTCTCGCCGGGCGGGGCGACATCCTCGTCAAGGACGGCGTTATTCAGAAAGATCACCTTGACCGAGAACTGATCAGCAAGGGTGAACTGCTGGCGGCGGCGCACAAGCAGGGAATCATGTCACTCAAGGAAGTGGAGTATTGCGTGCTGGAACCGACCGGCACGCTCACGTTCGTCCAGAGGAAGCCGACGACCGAGACGACCCGGCATGACCAGATCATGGCGCTGCTCAATAAGATGAGTGACGCCGTCGACAAGCTGAAAAAAGCCGAGCGGGAAATCGGAACCGATCTCCCGCCCGGGCAGGTCGCTTCGTAGCAGAGCAGCGAAACTTTCGTGTAGATGGCGAACTTGTTTGCCGCTCGCGTTACGAAAGCGGTGAGTGAGCTCAGCGGCTACACGAGAGAATCGAGTTTATTTCGCAGGCGCGACCGCGGGTTGCCGCAGCGTGTGTGATAGGAACCACGCGTAGAGTTCCGGGTTGGCGTAGGCCACTTCCCAGCAGTTGTGGCCCACGCCGGGATATCGGGTGAACTTCACTTCTTCGTTGCCGGCTTTCTGAATGGCTTCCACCATCTTCTCGCTCTCTGAGATGGGAACGGTGGGATCATCTTCGCCATGGAAGTTCCAGATCGGCATCTTCTTGAGGGCTCGTGCGGCGCGGCGCGGATCACCGCCGCCGGACATCGGAGCGATCGCGGCAAAACGTCCGGGGTTCTGTGAAGCCCATTGCCAGGCGCCATAACCACCCATGCTGAGGCCCGTCAGATAAACTCGGTCCTTATCAACGTGATACTTGGCAAGGATGTCGTCGAGTAGCCCGTTGAGCGCAAAAGGCTGCCAGCCATTCTCCGACTTCGGCAGTTGTGGCGACACGACGATGAAGTTCTTGACCGCCAGATCAGTGCCATCGGCAAGCAGCTTTGGTGGACCGTGCGCTTTGACCATCTGCACGTCGCTGCCGCGCTCGCCGCTGCCGTGCAGGAAGACGATCAAAGGCCACTTCTTGTCCGGCGTCTTGTCATAATCCGTGGGCAGGTAAAGCAGATACTCCAGCTTGATGGTGATCTGCTTTTCAAACGTCTGCGGCTCCTGAGAGCCGGGCCTGGCATCATCGGCCAGTGCCGGCGCCACGCAGATGAGCAGCGCTGTCACGAACGTCGCAAGCACAGAGCGAAGTTTCATCGGTTTTCCTCCGAATTATCACCGCCAACCGGCGGCGAGGGTGTTGTTCAGCTATACGCGCCAAGCGGATGAATGATGCAAAAGGCTGCAATTACGGAGTGCCGTGCGGACAAAGCGCGTTCTTGTCCCTCCATTGGACACCGGAGCACGGAGAAGCCGAGCGGCGCGAGTACGCTTGGACTCGGCGTGGGGTGTTCTTGAGTTGAAAACCGTTGATCGTGGCGGGCAGATCCTCGGGTCAATCGCTCGACAACGATCTATCGAATGAGGACGCTGGGCGCTTGAGGTGCCTTTGAACAATGTGACAAAGGACGTTTCCCGCCGCGTCACCGCATATTGAATCGAGAACACCCCACGCCGAGTGCAAGCGTACCCGCGCCGCCTCGGATTCTCCGAGCGCCGACTTCCCAGGAGGAGGGGCAAGCGTCGCGATATAACAACCCCACACTCAGTAACCGTCGATTGCATCTCGAAGCCGACCTCCCGCCGCTTCGAGCAACGCTTTGGCGCCAGCCATGTCCGTCGATCGGGCGTGCATGACGATCGCCGACTTCACGTGGCCATCGGCCTGATCGAGAAGCTGCATTGCGGTCTCACGATCGAGGCCCGTGATGGTGCTAACGATTCTTGCGGCGCGGTCGCGGAGTTTCTGATTGCTGGCTTTCAGATCGACCATCAGGTTTTCGTGAACCTTGCCAAGCTGCACCATCGCCAGCGTGGTAATCATGTTCAAAACAAGTTTCGTCGCGGTGGCGGCTTTGAGCCGGGTTGACCCCGTTAGCACTTCGGGGCCGACCAGCGGGCGAATCGCCAAATCGACTTTGGTTTCGCCAACGGTTGGCGCCACACAAGTGAGGAAAATGGTCCTCGCGCCGCGCTCGGCGGCACGGCGCAGCGCGCCGTGAACGAACGGCGTCGTACCCCCCGCCGCGATCCCCATCACGACGTCATTGTCGCGGATGTCGCAGACATCGATCTGGGCAGCGCCGTCATCGGCGCGGTCCTCGGCGCCCTCTTGCGCGCGAAACATCGCCGCTTCTCCGCCGGCGATGATGCCCTGGACGAGCTGCGGATCAGTGCGAAACGTCGGCGGGCATTCGGAGGCGTCGAGCACGCCGAGCCGACCGCTGGTGCCGGCGCCCACATAAAACAGTCGGCCGCCGTGCTTGAACGCCTCGGCCACGATGCGCACGGCGGCGGCGATCGATTTTTGTTCCGCCGCCACCGCATCGACGGCTTTGCGATCCTCGCTATTCATCAGCGCGACCGCGTCTTCAACGCTCATCGCGTCCAACTTCATCGACTCGGCCAGTCGCTGTTCGGTCAGGAGATTTGAACGATCCTGCATAGGCTAACTCGTGGAAGATTGTCGCGGCGTGATGGAGCCGAGGATCGTCGCGTGCTTCGCGCCGGTGCAGGCGGGCAAATTGGCGCAGACGTTGTCGAGCGTCGCGGCTCCGAGAACTGCGAACGCCATGGCTTCGCGCGCCTGCGATGGGACGCCGACGTCATCGGTGGTCCGCAGCGGGATGATATCGTCGCCGAGCGTATCGCGAAGCATCCGCATCAGCGTGCGGTTTTTCACCCCGCCGCCGGCAATCAGGACTTCGCACGGCTCATCGCGCGTGACTGTTCGTGCGATCGACTCGGCGGTGATAAAGCATGCCGAGGCCAGTTGATCGTGAGTGCCGACCGGCTCATTGAGCGATGCCAGCACGGCATCGAAGATCGCAATCATCCGCGGGCCGTCGGTTGACTTAGGACCGGGCTTGTGAAAATAGGGATCGGCAAGGAATCGCGTCACCAACTCGTCGGAAACTTGTCCGCTGGCCGCAAGATTTCCGTCGACGTCGATGCCAACCGAGTTCAGATCGCCACGCCGCACGATTGCGTCGCTAATACAGTTACCGGGGCCCGTGTCATAGGCCCGGACGGCTTCGATGCCGCCGGCTCGTGGCAAAATCGTGACGTTGGCAATTCCGCCGATGTTGACGATCACGCGATGGACGTCGTCGCTGGCGAACAGGTGAAAGTCAGCGAACGGCACGAGCGGCGCGCCCTGCCCGCCGGCGGCACAGTCGGCGCGACGGAAGTCAGAGATGACCGTGCAACCTGTCCGGACAGCGACAAGCGCAGGGTCGATCCACTGGATCGTATTGGGTGGGCTGTGAAAAAGCGTTTGGCCATGGACGGCGACTGCCGCCACCTGATCTGGCGTTAGATTTGCGGCTTCCAGCGCGCCGCAAATTGCCTCGCAATAAGCGAGACTGATCGCACGGCCACAGGCTGCGAGCCGCGACAATGCGACGGCGCCTTCGGAACGAATCGTGTGAATCGTGTTGCTGAGGGACGCATGATAGGGATGGGACGAGAGATGCAATAGCTTGGCGGAAAGCCGCCGGGCGTGGCCCGTGACCTGCGTGACGGCGACATCAATCCCGTCGGCGCTGGTGCCGCTCATGGCTCCGATGATCACGCGCGGCGACATGCCGGAAATGTAGCGAGCGGCGCGAACTTTGTCTTTTCCGCCAATGTCAGGATAAGGACTAATCGGCTATGGCCGATAAAGTTTGATTAGGAAGCCGGCCATCGCGGGTTATAATCAAACTCGGACCGACACCCGGAGGTTAGCGATGGCAGATGAGAAAAAGGTAATTCCGCAGGAAGATTCTGGAACGGCGATTGCAAAGCCGAAGCGCTCCCCGCGAAAGGCCCCACAGAAACTTCCGCCCAAGCCGCTGCCCCTTTGGAAGGTGCTGCTTCACAATGACGACAAGAACAACGTGGAGTTTGTCATCTCAACCGTGATGGAGCTTACACCGCTGGGCGAGCTGGAGGCTAAGCAGCGCACGAAGGAAGCCGACGAGAGCGGCGTGGCATTGCTCCTTATAACACATAAGGAGCGCGCCGAACTCTATCAGGAACAGTTCACCTCAAAGGGACTGGTTGTCACCATAGAACCGGCGGAATGAAGACCGTACTTAGTTCTTCTTCCTGGTGATGTTAGTCACTTCAGATAGAGCAGCCCCGCGCCGAGAGCCGCGGCCGCGGCGAAGAAGACCGTGATTTCAGCCACATGTGAAAAGACAACAACAACGCGGGTCATGGCGACTCCATAGCAGCAAGCTGAGCTTTAGTGCTCAAGCTCGCGTCGAAAAAATCACCGGCCGCTCCGCAGCCCCGCCCTCACTTCCTTGAGGCGGCGATCCGCAGATTGAATCGACGCCATGGCCTCATTCTCTTTGTTGATTTAGCTAACGGATTAGGCGCGGCAAAGGTGAATCGCTAACGCCGCCGGCGAAATCCAGCAGATTTTCGGTCTAATCGTACGGATTTGATGACTTATCGGCCGTGGCGCGATTGCGCATTTGAGAATTATCGGACGATGCCAGAGCGATCGGGTAGGAGGGAGCCTCGAGGGGGCTTTCGCGTGCGGCCGACTGATTTCCGCACATCCCGCCAGTTCAGTCGGGCGAATGTCGCCGACTCTTCCTCGTCAAGCTCTGGCAATTCCGCGTCGGCTGAATCGACTTCATCGGCGTCGAGTTCTTCGTCGCCGGGCGACTCTTCGTCGGCCTCTCCGTTTCGCAGCGCCACGGCGGTGGCCGCTCCGCGTTCGTCGCGAAGCTGCTCCAGCTCCGCCGACTCCAAGTCACCCGAATCGGCGTCGTCTCGTTCAAAGCCGCTGGAATCCAGCTCGCGGAAGCTATCCCGCACCGGCTCATCATTCTCATCCAACGCCGTCCCGGTGACCAACATGATCTCGTCGGAGTAGATCGACGCGCCACGCAGATGCGGCAGGTCGCGCGCCAGCATGCGAGATTCGCCTGGATCAAGCGAAATTGAGAACGTGCCATGCTCCTCTTCCAACTCCGGCGCCATCATGAACGTCGGTGGTGGGACATGCCCCGCGCCTTCCACAGTCGGCCCCCAGGGGTCGACGTCGATGAAGACAAACCCCTGCTCGGTCTTGTGGGGAACCAGATCGCTGTAGATGCGGTCCCACACGACGTCGAGCGTGACGCCCCAGAACTCCGCCGCGATAGCTGGCACAACCCAACACGACATAGCAGTTTCCGTGGACCGTTGTTTCCGAACGCAGCGGCGAGCCACAAAAACCCGCCAACGGCTGACCGGGGTTCATCGGATAAACATAAATCCACCCTTGAGCGCTTTGCACCACTTGCCGGCACGTCCAATATCCATGCCGAAACCAGCTTTGATGCTGCTCCGAGAAACAGTTCGAGGCTTCCCAGCCAACGCCGGGAAACCTCGATCTTGAACGTGAACGGACAACTCGGACTATTGGTTCCCAGTCCTTCGATCCTGTGAATCGATCGCCAGATTCATCTGCTCGATCTGCTTTGCGAGCTTTTCTTTGCTGAAGCTTGCCGGCACTTTCTTGTCGTCGAGATTCGCCAGCAGATCGTCGACGGTCGGCCGCTTCGACTGTACGCCCTTCTCCGGTACATCCACGTGCGCGACCCAGAGGCAGCTATTGAGAATCAGCTTTCGGAAATCATCTTGCGCCCAATTGAAATGATAGTGAGCGCCCGTGCAGCCGAACCCACGGCCGCCATTGTCGCGGGTTGCAACCCATACCGTCGTTTCTGGAATATGTTTGCCAATGCCGGCCCGAACGGTGGGGTTACCACCATGCGCGTCGTCCTTCCCTTCGCGGGTGGAATCTGGCGGAACCGTCGCGAGCACTGCGGTCACGCCCTGCATGTCCGGGCGGAATCGCATGTGGTAATACCACTCATCGTGCGTCGAGAACGGCTTCACGCCGCGCGTGACTTCGTGATCGGGAAACTGGCTGAAGACGCCGGTCCAGACCGGGTTGATTGACCAATCGGTCTCGAAGTACCCGCCGATCCACTTTGTCCAGGCGTCTCCTCCCTCGCCCTTGGGCACTTCGACGGCGTAATGAATCATCCCGATTCCCACGCCCTTGTCAGCCAGCGCGTTCATCTCGGGCATGTGCTTGAGCGCCATGTGGTTTTCGCCGCCGTCGCAGAAGATGATCACCGCCGCGGCATTGTCGAATGCTTTCGCGTCGGTCGGCCAAGTGTGCTTGTAAACTTCGCAGTAGACCTGCGGCACGTTCTCATTCAGCGCCTTGGCCAGCAGCATCACGCCCGCGTATTGCTCGTGCTGGGCATAGCCATGGCTGGGCTGCCCCGAGAGAAAGACGATCTTCTTCCGCCCCGCGAGGTTCGCATCCGGAGCCAATCCGGGCCGCTGTGCGTCTTGAGCGAAAGCAACCGGCGCTAGCAGCGCCAAAAGACAAACGATGACCGCCATCAACCCTCGGCGCATAGGTTTCCTCCGTAGAATCAGTGAGACTTCGTTGCAGATAGTACCGGAATTCATGAGATCGCGTTGCGGATCGGCATCGTGGGTGGGTAGAAGAATGAACAATATGGATCCGCAGTCAAAGGAATCCGCGGAAACGCGGCCGCTAACGGGCGAAGAGCGCAAGCTGACCGAGTGGATGCTACTGCACGGGACTGACGAAGCACGGAGCTTTCTTGAACAACTAAGCCGTGCGGAAGCGACGTTGTGGCGTTGTCCATGTGGATGCGCGTCGTTCAACCTAAAGGTGGAGGGATATCCGCCAGCGCCGCCCGGCGTCGAAGTGTTGGCAGACTTTACCTTTAGTCAGGAAGGGGAAACCAAGGGTATTTTCGTATACCAGAGCGGAGGAATTCTCAGTGGCGTTGAAGTCGTTGGCTATGAAGGTGATGCCCCGACCCAGCTTCCTGACCTGGATCAATTGAAAAGCCTTCCAAACAGCCAAAGTTAAAATTGCATCCTTGATGTCAGGCTTTGAATTCCACCGCGCTGCCCCTATCTTCCCTGAATGTCAGCGAAGATTCTCGACGGCGCCGCGCTCGCCGCCGCTTCGAAAGATGATGTGGCTACTCGCGTCAAAGCGCTCCGCAGTGCCGGTCAGCGCGTCGCCCTGACGGCGATTCTGGTCGGCTCAACTGCCGCTGGTGAACTCTACGCCGAGCGGCAACGGCAGGCGTGCGAAGCCGTCGGCATCACGTATGAGTTGAAAACCTTTCCCGCCGACATCACGGCCGATGCGCTGAAGAGCACGATTCACGCGCTCAATCACCATCAAAACGTCACCGGCATCATGCTGCACCTGCCGCTGCCGGCTCATCTCGACGCAACCGAGATGCAATACCAGATCGACCCCGTGAAGGATGTGGAAGGCGTCAACCCCGCCAACATCGGCTACGTCGTCTACGGCCACACGCTCATCGCCCCGTGCACCGCGCAAGCCGTCATCGAATTGATCAGCGCCAGCGGCGTCACCCTTCGCGGCGCCGAAGCGGTTGTCGTGGGGGCAAGCGAAATCGCGGGCAAGCCGATCGCCCTGCTGCTGGCTCAGCAAATGGCGACCATCACCCTCTGCCATATCGCGACCAAAGACCTTTCGCTGCACACGAAACGAGCCGAGGTGCTGGTGGTCGCAGTCGGAAAACCTTCCCTGATCCACGGCGAGAACATCCGCGAAGGAGCCGTCGTCATCGACGTCGGCATCAACCGCGTCCCCGGCGCCGACGGCAAACGCATCACCGTCGGCGACGTGCACTTCGAATCAGCTCTGCCAAAGGCGGGTTGGATCACTCCGGTGCCAGGGGGTGTTGGCCCAATGACCGTCGCGATGCTGCTCAAGAATACGCTCCGCAGCGCGGAGCTGGCGATCAGCCGAAAGTAATTTCGACGCATGCTTTCTTGTGTAGCCGGTGAGCTTGCTCACCGTTTCTTTCGAAAAACACGGTGAGCAAGCTCACCGGCTACACGAAGAATCGCGATTTTACATTCCCGGAATCTGCACGGTGGCGAAACGTGCTCGGCGTGACCGTCGAGGAAGACTCGTCTGGCTTCAATCGCATATCTCGTGGACCCTAATAAGTCGGATCGTTGTACTTTTTGTCCCGCGCGAACTCCGGCAACTCGGCTTCGACGTGCCCGTCGAAGAATGCGATATTTCCGTAGCCGAGATGCCGGGTTGTAAAGTCGTCGTCATAGGCATACCAGTACGCGCCGCCGTTACGGCTTGCCGAGGACGATCAGACCTTTGGAATTCGTCGCGACAACCCTTCCGTCAGGCAAGATCGCGAGAATCTCGTTCTGTTCCAGCGGCGATGCATAGTGTCCGATCCGGCGAGGATTGGACGGGTCAGTGACATCGAACAGCGAAACCTGACGTCCGCCGGTGGCAAGCAAGCCATTTTTGAAACTCATTTGCGGAAAGGGATTCCGGTCGAAATATCGTTCGATGGGCAACGGCGCGTATCGGCCGACGCGATTGAAATTCACCATGCCGGCAGCCGCGTCAGCTCTGGAATAACAATTGAACTTGCCAACGCCGTGAAAAAGCGTTTGCGTGTCGCCGACAAGTCCCCACCACTGCCATTTCAGATGGGCGGCGATCAGATCGTCAACCGGCACATCGCACTCTGTCGGATACTTGAAGACAACTCGATCGTCGGGCATCAGAAGGCCGACGGAAATGCTGAGCTGCTTGGCTGACAGAAGCCGAGGGTGCGGCGGATCGCTGATATTGAACGACAGCTCGTGCTTGCCGGAGATCACCAACATCGTCGAACCCTTGAAGACGAACTCGCCCGGGCCGTAGTCGATCGACGTCTGATCCTTCATTTCCAGCGGGATGATTTCCGCCGACGATTCGAGCAGGCGGATGGACCTGAGCACGGGGTATTGCGCGCGCGGCGGGTCGAATTGCTTGTCCTCCGGCCGGGGATCCGGTGCCAGTTCGGTGGTCAGAGAATACAGCACGTCCGGCGCGGGTGACTGCGCGAAAGCACCCCACCACCGGCGAACGCCAAGCGAGATTCGCGGCCCCAACTCAAGCTGCGGCCCGGTCGTAACCCGGCGGATGAACGTTTCCGATCTCATATCCTCGCCGGGCGCGCTGATAACTTTCGAGGTAAATAGCAGGGCTTGGTTGCCGTCTTGCACGAACCGTTGGGGGCGTTCCTTGTCATCGATCGAGACGGTCTGCAGCAGCGGCATGTTGGTGCCGAGTTGCAGCGACGCGCTGGCCAGCGGCGCCAGCAAGAAGATCGCCAGCGCCCAGGCGATGGATTTGCGATTCGATTCGACCTGCCAGTCGCGTTTGATGGCAGCGATCGCCAGCAACAGGGCCAGACCCGCGATAATTAGAAACGTGGTTGCAAAGACAAAGAAGCTGGGGTGCAACGCGGCGATGCCGGGCTGCAGATCATCATTGTGGTTGAGCCGAACATGCCCAAGATCGCTGGTCACGCGATTGAGGCTCAGAATTTCCAACGCCGGCACCATCGGCGGGAGGAAGTAGATCACGAGCAAAACAAAGACGCCTACAATGACCGACAACGCGGTTCGGCGGATCAGGCATGCGGCAACGAACGAGATGCTGTAAATCGCCGTCCAGGTAAACGGAAGCGTCAGCAGCAGAACGCTGAGGTAAAAGCCGGAGAATTCCCCGGAGTGATCGACAAGACACTCCAGGGCGAGCGGAACACACAGCGTAATCAGGATGATGACCAGACCGGTGAGGTATTTGACCAGCAGCCACCGCGCCAGCGGAATCGGCTGCGATCGAATGAATTCGAATCGATGGGCGACATCGGGAATGATGATCCCCACACCAGCAACAACCGCCAGAACACCGCCCAGGCCGACCACCCACGGCGAAGTCCAGATCTCAAAGCGCCCGTACTGGATAATTCGCTCGAGGGCGCCGATCAACGGCAGCACGAGAAAGACGATCGCGCCGATGAAGAGGATCGTTTTGGATTCGGCCCATTCCTTCCAAACAAGCGGGCGGGAGAGAGTCATCAGTGCGCCTCCTGCTCAGAAAGTTGTCGCGACGCCCAAAACCAAAGAAGTCCGGCGATTGCCGCCTGGATAGCGGCGGCCGGAAGGAGCCAGGCGCTCACTCCGTTGTCGAAGCTGCCGACGATGAACGCCGCGGGATTCAACAGCCAGATCGGTTTGCTCCAATCCGCGCCATGGGCTTCGGTCAATCCAAGAGTGATGATCATCCATCCAATCAGAACACCGAGCCCCAGCAGCGTAGCTCGGGTTTCGCCGGGCAGGCGGATCGTCAGCGCAAGCATCCAGAAGAACAGGGCCAAAATCGTCAGGCCGCATTTGACGAAGAGCGAAATAATTTCCGAGGAGAGAAGCTCGCGCCCTCCGGCCATTCCCACACCGATGAAGCAAGTGAGCAGCAGCGGCACGACGCAAAGGATCACGCCGATCACGGTTTTGACCGCGAGGATTTGCACAGCCCTTGTCGGCAGCGCGAGCAGCGTGTCGAGTGTGCGCGAGTCGCGCTCGGGCGCAATCAAGACCGCGCCGACTAACAGTGGCATCAGGATCACCGCGAGCACGCCGATCGACAGCAGCACCGTTTCATCCGGAATCACGCGAGCATGCAGACCGGTGAACGCGATACCCGCCAGGAGCACGGACATGAACGCCAGTTTCCAGCGCTGTTCATGCCACTCTTTCCAGAGGAGGCTTCGCATGGACCGGCTCCTTTCGTCCGATGACATAGGCTTCGAAGATTTCGTCGAGATTGAGCGGCATGTCTTCGACATGCACGCCGGCACGTGATAGCGCCGCGCCGGCCGCGTCGGCATCGTCGCTGATGACCGCGATTTGCCGGCCGGATTCTCGAATATCGAGGACGCCGGGCAATCGCGCGACGGCATCAACCGCTTCGATGGGAACGATCAGCCGGCGAACTTTCGCGCGGAGATCCTCGGTCGCGGCCTGACGAACGATCTTGCCGCGATCGAGGATCGCCACCGCGTCCGCGACCGGCTCGATCTCATAGAGCAGGTGCGAGCTGAAGAAGACCGTGACGTGCTCCCCCTGCAGATACGTCACCAGGTCTCGCAAGAATTCCTTGCGCATGATCGGATCAAGCCCGAGCGTTGGATCGTCAAGGATGACCAGCTCGGGCTTGTGTGCCAAGGCGAGCGCCAGCGACAATCGAACGCCTTGCCCGGTCGAGAGATTCCGCACGCGCGTCTTGGCCGGAAGCTCCAAGCGATCGGCAAGCTGTTTGGCCCAGGCGTTATCCCACGTCGGATAGAACGGCGCGATGAACGCCATGAGCTGGGAGACGCGCATCCAGCCGAACATCGCCTGGTTCTCGGCGACATATCCGACGCGCCGGCGGACTTCCATCCCCTGCTTGCGCGGGTCGAGGCCGAGCACGCGAACTTCCCCCTGATCCGGCGAGAGCAATCCCATCAGCATGCGGATGGTGGTGGTCTTGCCCGCGCCATTGCGGCCGAGGAATGCGAACGTCTGACCGGGCATGACGGCAAGCGTCTCTCCATCGAGCACGCGATTGCCGCCGAAGCTTTTGACGACGGCTTTGATGTCGATCACGGGTGATTCACTCATTGCGGGACCCTCCTGCCGGCTGCTGGCGGTTGAGCTTGGCCAGCGCGTCGTCGATCAGCTTGTGAATATCGTCTGGCTCAACGCCCAGATCGGTGGCGCGCTTGGCGAACCGATCGGCGTCGTTGCGAAGCAGCTCGCGCTGCGCCTTGAGCCGACCGGGCGGCAGGATCTCGGCGACGAACGTTCCATCGCCCTGTCGGCGTTCGAGCAAACCTTCGCTGGTCAGCCTCTCATAGACGCGGAGAACCGTGTTCTGATTCACGGTAATTTCCTTGGCCAACTGGCGAACGCTGGGAAGCCGATCTCCAGGACGCAGCGTGCCGCTGGCGCAGTGGGTGCGAATCTGCTCGGCAATCTGGCTGATGATCGGGGTTCCAGAAGCTGATTCGATGCGTATGAACATGATGGCTCTAAATGATTACAGATATATAACAGTAATCTGTAGCGCGCGTCAACAAAAAAGCGGCCCGAATAAACTCAGGCCGCCTTTGGGTGGTTGTGAATCGCGAAGGTTTCGACTGATCGATTACGACTGAGCGGGCGCCGTGGTGGCCGTGGTGATCGCAATTTGCGAGGCGTGGCCGTGGTCCATGGTCACTTTCACGTTCTCACCCACTGCGACATCGGTGAGAGCCCCCAGCTTCCCGTTAACAAACACAACCGTCTGCGGAATGACTTTGATCTCGTGATCCTTGGACTTGGTCCCCTTCTTATTCTCCATGGAGATGGTCATCGTGTCGGCGCCCAGGCTCTTCACCGTGCCGGTGATCGAGTGCGTAGCTCCTCTGGCTCTGAAAAACGCAAAGCCATCAGCGCGCGTGGGCCACGCGGCGAAACCGAGCAGGGAGCAGATGACAAAAAGAAAACCAATTTGACGCATGACGCCTCCAAGCAGTCGAACGAATAACCATCACAATGCCGTGATCGGCGATGCATGGATTATAACGACCGTTGGGGCGGATTATTTTCAGAAAATCGGTCGCTTACAGGCCGGCGTAGGCAGTCACGCCTGGGGCGACGTGCTGATACAGGTCGGGATGGGCGGTTTTCAGATTGTCAAGCGTGGCTTTGCTGACGACAGTCTTGCCGGCGGCATCCGTGACGGAGTAGAGCGCATGGCCGGGACCGGCGGAGATGGTGATCGACTTGTCACGGCTGACGAGCCGCACGATCACCGGTTCCGTGGCAGCGGTTGATGCGGCGACTTCAGTCGTCGGGGCCGATGTCTTGGGCGACGTGCAGGCACTTAGTAACGCCAGCAGAACGATCGAGGTTGAAATCAGTCGCTTCATGGAAGGCCTCCGATATGAGATTCATCGGCGATTTGTTCCTGCCAGATCAACCCGCGTGGTAAAGACAATGTAATGAGTTATGATCGCCCGGCGCTCAGGTTCGGGAGGCGATCTTGGAATTATCGGACATCCGCCGGCGAGCTCGCGAGCAATTGGGGATCGAGATCGAGCTTGGGATGTGCGCCTATGTCGAGCAGCAGGCTCAAGCCGCTGATTCTCCATCGCAGGCGCCGCTGATCGGCGCTGATGCGCGAACCGGCGTGCCGGTGCGATTGCCGGCGCCGCTGGAAGTATTCACCGCGGTGCAGCCATGATTATTACTTCGCACGCCTATGCTCGAGCCGGGTTGATTGGGAACCCATCCGACGGTTACTTCGGCAAGACCATTGCCTTCGTCATTCGAAACTTCGCCGCAACGGTGCGGCTTTGGGAAAGCCCGCACTTTGAAATCGTCCCGACGCACGGAGACCTGGCTCAATTCGACAGCGTCGATTCGTTCCTCCGCGACCAGCGCCTGCACGGTTACTACGGCGGCATGCGGCTCATTAAAGCCGCCATTAAGCGATTCCACGATTACTGCGCCAAGCACGCAATCGACATTCCGTCTCGCAGCTACACGGTAGGCTTCGAGACCGACATTCCGCGCCTGGTGGGCCTGGCCGGCAGCAGCGCGATCGTCGTGGCGATGTTGCGCGGGATGATGAAGTTTCACGAGGTGCAGATTCCGCCGGAGAAGCTGGCGACGCTGGCCTGGGCAGTTGAGCGCGAAGAGCTGGGCATTCACTGCGGCCTGCAGGATCGCGTGGTGCAGAGCTTCGAAGGCATCGTCCACATGGACTTCAGCCGGGAACTGATGGAAGGCCGCGGCTACGGCGCCTACTCGCAGCTGACTCCGAAGCACTTGCCGCCGCTGTACGTCGCATATGACCCGGCCCGCGCGGAGGTCAGCGACATTCCGCATCGCAACCTGCGCGAGCTGTTCAATCGAGGTGACGCCGCGGTGGTTGGCGCGATGCGGAAGTATCGCGATCTGACTGACCAAGGCCGTGACGCCCTCATGAACGGAGATGATGCGGCGCTGGACCGGATCGTCAACGAAGGGTTCGACCTGCGCCGCTCGATCATGAATATCGCGCCGGAGAATCTCCGCATGGTGGAAGCGGCCCGCCGAACCGGCGCGAGCGCGACGTTCTGCGGCAGCGGCGGCGCGATCTGTGGGTTGTATCGCGATGGCCGGCACTATCAGCAACTGGTGGACGCACTCGGCTTGCTCCGCTGCAGCGTGATTCGCCCGATGTTTTTTCCGCAATAGCAAGCATGCCCATACGCAAAGCAGTGATTCCCGCCGCTGGGTTCGGCACGCGGATGTTGCCCGCCGCCAAGGCGGTGCCGAAAGAGATGCTGCCGGTGCTTGATAAGCCGGTCATTCAATATGTCGTCGAAGAAGCGGCGGCGGCGGGAATCAGCGACGCGCTGCTGATCGTCTCGCGCGGCAAGAGCGCGGTTGAAGATCATTTCGATCGATTTCCGGAGCTCGAATCACGATTGCAGTCGACCGGCAAGCAGGCCCTGCTGGCATCAATTGCTCAACTTTCCGGTCAAATCAAGATTCATTCGGTGCGTCAGCCCGAGCAGCGCGGGCTCGGCGATGCGGTGCTCCAGGCGAAACATCACGTGGGGGATGAGCCGTTCTTATGTCAGCTTGGCGACACGATTTTCAGCGGCGATTCGCCCGCGCGGCAACTGCTTGATGCTTACGAAAAATTCGGAACATCGGTCATCGGCCTGGAAGAAGTTCCGCCGGAGAAAGTCAGTCGATATGGAATCGTCGGCGGCGCAAGAATTTCTGACGACGCGCTGAAGCTCGACACGCTGGTGGAGAAACCAACGATCGAAAATGCGCCGAGTCGATATGCGATCGCCGCGCGATATGTGCTGACGCCGATGATCTTTCAGTGCCTGCAGGAAACGACGCCGGGCAAAGGCGGCGAGATCCAACTCACCGACGCGCTGAAGCTGCTGCTGTCGCGCGAGCCAATTCACGGCATCGTGCTGCGCGGCGCGCGACATGACGTCGGCAATCCGACGGACTGGCTGAAGACGAACCTGCTCTTCGCCTCGCGCGATGCGTCGATGTGGAGCGCGCTGGAGCCGCTCATGCGCGCGTTGCTCGCGCGATAAGGTGAAGCGCGGCGCGAAGATGTTGTCGCGCTTTTTGTGTTCCCTGTTGCATTGACGCGTGGCAACCTGCTATTATCCTGTCATCATTCGAACGATTTGTTGCGACGGACCGGAGGCGGTGGCTCCCCTTCGGTCCGTTTCCTTTTTGATCTCACGTCACATTCCTCGGCGAAGTTGATCCCGTGAAATGCCGATGATGATCTTCGCGGCGAGGACAACAGCTCACTCGATTTATCCGGACGCAAGTCACTGGTCACTTCGTCGCCAATAGGTTTGCATGCACGCAATGTTGTCGGGACAATCCACGATGCGCCGTGACAACGAGCGGCGCGGTATGGACCAGCAGCACGCCCCCGATTTCGTCAAGCCGATCGTAATCGCGCCGACGTTCAACAACGCCGGCACGCTTGTCGATATCCTCTCGCGCATCACATCGCTCGGGCTTCCGGTCATCGTCGTCAACGATGGAAGCAGCGACGGAACCGCGCTGCTTTTGCGGCAATGGGTGACGTCGCATCCCGAAACTCAAGTCATCACGCACCATCACAATCGCGGAAAGGCCGCGGCGCTGCGGACGGGATTTGCCGCCGCGAGCAAAGCCGGCTTCACGCACGCGATCACCATCGACACCGATGGGCAGCACGACCCTGAATGCATTCCGCGAGTGCTTGAGCTGGCGCACCAGATGCCCGACGCCTATGTGCTCGGCGTCCGCGACGTTCGCCAACCCGGCTATCCGCGCAAGAGCCGAATCGGGCGGCGTGTCTCCAACTTATTGATACGACTCGAATGCGGCTTGCGTGTCGCCGACAGCCAATGCGGGCTGCGCGTCTATCCATTGGAACTGGTTCGCACGGTTCCGTGTCATGCCAGTCGCTATGGATATGAGACGGAGATGATCACGCGAGCGGCCTGGGCGGGATGCCGGGTGGTGGAGACTTCGGTGAAGTCGCATTACCTGCCGATCGAGCGCCGGGTCAGTCACTTCCAGCCTTGGCGCGACAGCTTTCGCGGAGGCGCCATGCACGCGCGATTGCTGCTTCGCGCGATCGCGCCGATTCCGCATCGACGATATCGCTATGCCGATGCGATCCACCGGCCGCGAATGACGGCGCGCGATCTGCTCAACTGGATCAACCCGATGCGCGCTTGGCGCGAGCTTCGCGGCGGCGAACTCGATCGCTCGGAGTTCGCCGCGGCGCTGGCGGCGGGCGTGTTCATCGCGAACCTGCCGCTCTACCCGCTGCAAACCGCTGCCGCGCTCTATCTCGCCCGGCGGCTGCACCTGAATCCACTGGCGGTGATCGCCGGGTCACAGCTCTCAACGCCGCCGATCGGGTTTGTGCTGATCATCGGCGGCATCTATGTCGGCCATCTGCTTCTGCACGGAACCCTCCCGCCGATGCCTGATTGGCATCTGCACGCCGACTTCTGGCGGGTCATCGGCCGACCCCTGGTGATCGACTGGATTCTCGGAAGCGTGATCCTTGGATTCGTGCTGGCGGTGGTGACATTCATGCTGGCGTCGCAGTTCTACCGGGGCCGCGAGGCGGAAGAAGACGCCGAGGCCGATGGCTCAACCGAGCCGCAAATTCCCCCGGCGTCGAAGCCCGCCGCGTGAGGCAGCCGCCGCGGCCAATAATGTAGGGTGTCTGTAGCAGTCACACGGGCGAGGTCACCCAGTGCGATGACGCTGATTTTGGTCAGTCTTGACACATTTTTGGGCCTCTGATACGGTTCGGAAGGCTTGCGAGCGTTGTATCCGCGGAGCACAACGGGGCTTAAAATTCGGCTGGACGACCGCCGCCGCTCTCGGTTCGAACTGCGGCGCTGGAGAACCACTTTGATTCATCACCGCTACCGCGTCTTGCTTCTAGTCTTGTGCTGTTCACTCAGTTGGTCAGATGCCGCGCGCGCAGTGCTGATCAAAACCGAGATCAAGGTATCGACACCGCTACCAGGCGGCGCAGCGGAACAGATCGCGGCTATCGTTAAAGGCGAAGCCGATAAGCTGATGACCCCGGCGACGTTGAATGAAGGACGAAAGAATCTGATCGACGAGGCCGACGCCATCGGCAACACCGCGAGCGCGGCTTACCAATCGGCCTACGCCGATGCCGTGATAAAGATGGTGGGGCCGAAGCTGAAGGCAAAAGATCCTTCGGTGCAGCTCAACGCGGCGATCGTACTTGGCAACGTGGCCAAAGAGGTATCGCGTACAAACGTCGCCGACTCGTTCATTCCCATCGCCAAGGACATGCTGAAGAACCCGAACTGGCCGATTGTCTACTGGGGAATGAAGGTCGCCCGCTATGCGCTGGCAGACGCTGTCGTAAATAACAATCCCCAAGCCAAAGTGCTGGCTGACGACATCGTCAACGCCGTCAAGAAGCACGAGAAGTCGGGAGAGATCGTCGAAGAGGCCTATCAGGCGCTAACGCTGGAGCCAATTCCTCATGGGGGCGCAAACTTCCAAGCCAGCATTGCGGTGACGATTCCAACGCTTCTTAAGCTAATCGACTGGCGAACGTCTCTGTACAACAACGGCGCTGCTCCGGCGGCCCCCGGCGCCGAGGTGGCTGCGGCCACGCTGCTACCCACCGCCGCATTTGACGCCATAAAGAACAATCCAACGTTAAAGTCGCAAGTGCTTAAGTCGCTTGGCGATCTTACGGACGCGCAGCTTATGACCATCAAAAGCATGGCTCCGACTCCCGACGGTGACCTTGTCAGTGCAACCCAATTGCTTGGTAGCGCGATGGAAGCTTTCGGCGCAAACCTGGGTGATGATCGGCTACAGGCTGCGGGCAAGGATATTCGCACAAAAATCAGCAATACGACTTCGGCCGCCACCATTGACGGCTATAAAGAGGCTTTGGATACGGCCTTGCACAACATGGTTGTTCCCGCGGCGCAGTGATACCCCACACGTCAGCCTTGGGTATCATGGTTCTTCATGCTTCGCCTCGTCACTATCGTCTCTGCCCTGCTTGCACTGGCGGTTGGGGCGGCCGTTTGGTCCAACCGCAGCGAGGGCCCTCCGGCCGACTTCACCTTCTGCAACCGTGGCGATAACAAGACGCTCGACCTAGGCGTGATGTCCTGGATGCAGGACATGCGCGACGCCTACTGCCTCTGGGAAGGGTTGTATACCGCGGACCCGGTGACGCTGAAACCGATTCCGGGCAGTGCGTTTGCGGCTGAAGTGAACGCCGATCAGACGGTTTACACTTTTCACATTCGACCCGACGCCCGCTGGAGCAACGGCGACGCGCTGACCGCCGGCGATTTCGTTTTCGCCTGGCGGCGATTGCTCGAGCAGCCCGGCGAATACACCTATCTTCTCGAATACATCAAGGGCGGCAGCGACTACGAGACGGCTTACGCCAACTGGAAAGCCGATCTGGCCAACGGCAAAGACGTTCCGGCCCCAAGTTTCAAAGCCGTCGGCATTGAGCAACTCGACCGACTGGTGTTGCGGGTAACGCTGGCCCATCCGGTGCCGTTTTTCTATTCGCTTTGCGCGTTTCCGACGTTCTTCCCGCAGCACGAGCCGAGCATGCGGGAGTTCGCGAAGTACTGGTATAAGCCGGACGATACGGAGCACAAAAACCCAATCTATGTGGCGTCGTATGACCAGGCGTTCACGCGTCCACCAAAGCTAATCTCCAACGGCCCTTACAAGCTGACCGAGTGGTCATTCAAGCGCCGGCTTCGCATGGAGGCCAACGAGTTTTACTGGAACCGTGCCGCGGTGAAGAGCAAGATCATCGACCAGCTTAACATCGAAGACGCGATGGCGGCGGTGCGAATGTTCAAGGAGGGAAGCCTGGATTGGATGTCGGAGGTTGATGACGAGCTGGCCGCCGACATGCTGCTGAAGAACGATCCGGATCTGAAGTGCTTCCCGAGCTTCGGCACGTACTTTTACGATTTCAATTGCCAGCCGAAGCTGAAAGACGGAAGCGACAATCCCTTCGCCGACCGTCGCGTGCGACGGGCCGTGGTGATGGCGATCGACAAAAAGCCGATCGTGCAAAACGTCACGCGCACCGGCGAGTTGGTGGCGACGACTCTGGTCCCTCTCAAATCATTTCCGACTTATCCGTCGCCGCCGGGCATTCAATTCAACATCGCCGAGGCCAGGCAACTTCTGGCCGACGCGGGCTACCCCAACGGCCAGGGCTTTCCGCATCTGCATCTGATGTTCAACAACGATGTAACCGAGCATGCGCAGATCGCCCAGGTGCTTCGACGGCAGCTTCAGCAGAACTTGAACATCACCCTCGACCTGGAAGGCGAGGAAGTGAAAGTCTTCGCCGATCGGCTGCACAGCCACGATTTCAACCTGGCCCGCGCCAGTTGGTACGGCGACTACTACGACCCGTCCACGTTCACCGACGTATTCAAAAGCACCAGCGACAACAACGACAGCGATTGGCGGGTGCCGGCGTACGACGCGATCCTGAATCAAGCCGAGAATGAGCTCGATCCGAAAAAGCGTTTCGCCCTGCTGGCCTCAGCCGAGAACCTTCTGCTGGAAGACGCCCCGATCATGCCGATCTATCAATACGTCGGGCACTACCTCTTCCGCGGCACGCCAGAAGAGACCGGCATTCCGCTCGATCCGAGACAGATGATCATACTAAACGCGGTGCATCCCCTGCGGCATCGGTAGTTGTGCCGCAAACGATTCATTATCCGCTCATTCGAAGCGCATTCTCCAGCGGCGGAATCCAAGCGACCTACAACCAGACGGTAGGCCGCGATAGGATTTGGCGACGATGTTGCTGACGCTGACCACAACGCATTTCCCAGCCACGGACCTTGGGTACCTGCTCTACAAGAATCCTGCGCGTCCACAGAGGTTCGGGAACGGAAAACGGGATTGCGCCAAGCAAGCTCGCGAGAGGAGGATGAGATGTGACTGACACATAACTGAAACCTCTCTGAAGAACCCTGCGGGTTGAGTTGAATCCCGCGCGGCAGAGCTTAGCCAGCAGCCGCAAGCGCGTCTGGCGTCGTGTCGGGCGATCGCCACGG
>Ga0182024_10002479_pt1 | contig 45643 bp, 51 predicted proteins | sample P32metaG_FD_120480 | JGI IMG/M metagenome (GOLD analysis project Ga0182024, IMG submission 120480) | Permafrost microbial communities from Stordalen Mire, Sweden - P3-2 metaG (Illumina Assembly) | ecosystem: Environmental > Terrestrial > Soil > Wetlands > Permafrost | place: Sweden: Stordalen... | reverse complement strand
TGCCGCACTAGGCGCATCGCGATTCCGCCTCATCCGCCAACTCCTCACCGAGAGCGTCCTCATCTCCTCGATCGGCGCCGCCGCCGGAATCTTCCTCACCGTCGCCGCCGTAAAAATCCTAAAATCCTTCGCACCCGCCGATTTTCCGCGCATCGCCGAAGTCACCGTCGACCTCCGCGTGCTCGCTTTCGCGCTCTTCGCCGCGCTCGCCACCGGAATCGTCTTCGGCCTCGCCCCCGCTCTCTCCGCGACCAAGCCTGTGGGCCGATTCGCCCGCACCGGTCCTCGCGCCGTCCTCGTCGCCGCCGAGATCGGATTGTCCCTCGCCCTCCTCATCGTCGCCTCGCTGCTTTTCGAAAGCCTGTGGCGTCTCCAGCACAAGAACATGGGCTTCGAGCCCGAACACGTCCTCAGCGCGTCCATCTCCACGCCGCGCGCCATTGACGATATTCGCCGCCAGCTCGCCTCCATTCCCGGCGTTTCCTCCATCGCCTTCAGCGATTCGGTGCCGCCCGGAGGAGGCATCAACTGGCACACCTTTTCCCGCGAAGGCCGCCCCCTCCCCGAGCCATTTCACCGGGGCGACAACATGACCGACCGCCACGTCACCCCCGGCTATTTCGAAGCCCTCGGCATCCCACTCCTCCAAGGCCGCCTGTTCACCGCCGCCGACCCTCCCAATACCGCGATCGTGAACCAGACCCTCGTAAAAACGTTCTTCCCCGACGAGGATCCCATCGGCAAGCAGATCGACCAACTCTCGAAATCCCCCAAAACCATCATCGGCATCGTGGCCGATTCGAAAAACGCCGGCCTCAATCAACCTCCCATCCCGGAAATGGACTGCCCACTCCCGCCCTCTGCCGCCGACGTAAATATCCGCATTGTCGTCCGCACCATCGCCGACCCCCTCCTCACCGCCTCCGCCCTGCGCGAGGAGCTGCACTCCCTCGACCCGCGCATGCTGGTCACCGTCCGCACCATGAATCAGCAATTCGACGAACTGACCGCCCGCCCCCGCTTCAACGGCCTGCTGTTCGGCTCCTTCGCCGCCATCGCCCTGCTGCTCGCGATGGTCGGAGTCTACGGCGTCATCGCCTTCACCGTGGCCCGACGCACCCACGAAATCGGTATCCGCATGGCCCTCGGCGCCGACGCGCCTCGCGTAGTGCGACTGATCCTCCGCGATGCGCTGATCCCCACCACCATCGGCATAGCCGCCGGCCTCTGCGCCGCGCTGGCCGCCAGCCGGTCCCTCGCCAGCCTGCTTTACGATATAAAACCAACCGACTCGGCCACGTATATTTTGGCGTCGCTAGCCCTCGCCTCCATTGGATTCGCCGCCGCGCTCGTTCCCGCCCGCCGCGCGGCGCGTGTCGATCCAACGGAGAGCTTGCGCCATGAATGACATCCGATTCCTGTATACTACCCAAGGCCGGGAAGCCCAAATGGAAATCCCGGTTAGCCCAAAGCTCAAAAGGAGAATCCAATGAAGCGGATTTTGGTAGTTGTAACTATCGTGGTCATGGCTGTGTTTATGTCCAGCGTCCTGCTGGCCCAAAGCGACTCCTCGGTCGGCACATGGAAACTGAACGTCGCAAAGTCGAAATCCAGTCCTGTGCCGGTGCCACAGAGCAGGACGGTGACGATTGCAGCCCAAGGCAACGGCGTAAAAATCAGCGCCAACCAGACTGCCGCGGATGGAACCCACACCACGTGGAGCGTGACGGCAAACTACGACGGCAAGGACAATCCAATTTCAGGGACGGGAGCACCGGGTGGGGCCGACACCATTGAACTGAAGCGCATCAACGCGAACACCACCGAAACCACTTGGAAGAAAGCTGGAAAAGTAGTCAGCACGGGGCGAAGCGTAGTCTCCAAGGATGGGAAGGTCAGGACGACCACGACGAAAGGGACCGATGCCAACGGGAAGCCAACGAGCGGCGTGTCGGTGTACGACAAGCAGTAGGCCGGTAAGCTGTTGAGATTGCTGAAAAACCTGCGTTGACCGCTCCCTGCGGTCGCGGCGCGGCCAGAGGTCGCACGACTGCTAAACTATTCGTTTGTCTGAATTTGATCAGCGTCGCCGCACCCTGTCCGCGCGTCTCACTGAACCTCCCCCGTCAACGTCCGCTGTCTTACCGGCTACGCCGGCTCCTGCTCATGTTATCTTTGGAGCATGGTGCGTCGCGAAATCGAAATCGACGAGGACACCAACCGCCTTCTTACGGAACTTGCCTCGGAGTATAAAGGCGATTTGAGCCTGGCCCTGGCGGATTTGGTTCACGCCCGAGAAGGATTGGAAGATCTCGCCGAACGAAGCGAAGCGGCCCACGAGAATACGCTGCGCGCCCTGCGCGACAGATCCGAAGCGGATTTCCGGGAAGGCCGGACGGTAACCTGGGAGGACGTCAAGGCCCGCAACGGGTTGTGACGATTCTGTTCGCGGCGGCGGCGGCCGAAGCTTTCGACGAACTCCCCCCATCCACGAAAAGAAAAGCAGCCGGCTCGATCGAGCTGCTGGAACAGCACCCCCGAATGTACCCGGTACGGAGGCGCGGACTGATGCGTGGATACCGATATTTTATCGCCGGTAGACACTTGATCTGGACTGCTAAACTATTATTTGACGCATAGGTGTTTATCCGCCTATGTGCATAAGTGCCGCCATGGAACAGCAAGCCGTCCGCTGGAACATCAAAGTCTCGAAAGACACCGACCTCACTCTACGCACCTTTCTGGGCGCCCAGGGCGCCAAAAAAGGCGACCTCTCGAAGTTCATCGAGGAGGCTGTCCGGCGGCGCGTGCTTCAGTGCACTATTCAGGACATCAGGGCTCGCAATGCCGATGCCGATCCCGATGAAATTCAGCGCATCGTTGACGAAGCCGTCAGCGAGGTCCGCGCGGAACGCCGCAGCAAGGCCCGGAGCAAGGTAGTGACCGGCAAAGCCTGATGCGCGTGGTCCTCGATACCAACATCCTCATCTCCGCGCTCATCGCCCCCTCCGGCAAGCCGGCCGCGATCATTGACGCTTGGCTGGACGGAAGATTCACGCTCCTGACCTGCGCAACTCAGGTCGACGAACTCCGTTCGACGCTGGAAAAACCGCGCGTGGCTGAGGCGGGTCGCCTGGTCAACCAGCTCAAAAGGTTCGCCGAGGACGTCGATCCACTGCCGCGATTGAAACGCTCAGCCGACCCAACCGACGACTTTCTGCTGGCTCTCTCCCAAGCTGGTAAGGCCGACTATCTCGTGACAGGCGACAAAAACGGCCTGCTCGCACTCAAACGTCACAAATCCACGCAAATCGTCTCTGCAGGCGATTTCGCCGGATTGCTATGACTGCTAAACTATTAGTTTGACTGAAATTGACCACCGTCGCCGCACCCTGTCCGCGCGCCTGCCCGAACTGAAGATCGATTGCCTGCTGGTCTCCTCCCCCGCCAACGTCCGCTATCTTACCGGCTACGCCGGCTCCAACGGAATCCTGCTGCTGACCAAATCCGAATCGCACTTTTTCACCGATCCAAGATACGCCATCGAGGCCGCCCGGGAAATCACCTGCCAAGTCCACATCGAGAAGAAAGCGCTGCTCCTGGCCGCAGCCGCCATTGTGAAACGTAAGCGATTGAAAAAAATAGGGTTTGAGTCGTCTTGGCTTCGTTTCGAAGATTACCTCAAAATCAAGGACGAACTGGCCCTCGGCTCCGCCCTCCACCCCATCGGACGCCTCATCGAAGAGCAGCGAATGGTCAAATCCGCCTCCGAACTCGACCTGATCCGCCGCAGCGTCGCCACCAATTCCGAGGCCTATTCCAAAACCATCCGCCGCGTCCACGCCGGCGCGAAGGAATCCGACATCGCCGCCGAGCTCGATTATCAAATGCGCGCGCTGGGCGCCGAAAAAGCCGCCTTCGAGACGATCGTTGCCTCCGGACCGCGCACCGCGCTGCCCCACGCGCATCCCACATCCCACCGGCTGGGCGAAAATGAACTATTATTAATAGACATGGGCGCCAGCCAGGAAGGCTACTCGAGCGACATGACGCGGGTCGCCCATACCGGGATGCCTCCGAAGCGCATTCTAAAGATGTACAAGGCTGTTCTGGAGGCGCAATTGGCCGCGATTAGCGCGGTTAGGGCCGGTGTAACCACCGGTGCAGTGGACGCGGCTGCCAGAAACGTGTTAAAACGTCATGAGCTTGACCGCGCGTTTGTGCATTCCACCGGTCACGGTTTGGGCCTCGAAATTCACGAGCCGCCGAGGATCGCAAGAAAGGACAAAACCAAGCTTCAGGCCGGGATGGCAATCACCATCGAGCCTGGCGCTTATATCGATGGGCTGGGCGGAATCCGGATCGAAGACACCGTGCTTGTGACGGAGCACGGCTGCGAAGTATTAACTCCGACGCCAAAAGACCTGATCGAACTTTAAATGACAATTGACGAAATTAAAGAGCTGCTCCAGATTTTCAACGAAAGCGGCGTAGGCGAGCTGGAAGTGCAGCGCGGCGAGGATCGCCTGCGCATCAAGCGCGCCGGATCGAACAAAGAATACGTGGTGACCCCCGCGCCGCAGGCCTCCGCCGCTCCCGCTCCACAATCGCTTACGTCGGCCGGTGCTGCCCCGGCCCGAGCTCCCGAATCCGACGGCATGCTGGTGAAATCGCCGATCGTCGGCACCTATTACGACTCTCCCTCGCCCGACGCCCCTCCCTTTGTCAAGGTGGGCGATTCGGTCGAGCCCGGCCAGGTTCTCTGCATCATCGAATCCATGAAGCTCATGAACGAAATCGAGGCCGAAACCGGCGGCATCATCGTCGCCAAGCTGGTGGAAAACGGACGCCCGGTGGAGTACGGCGAGGCGTTGTTCTCGATCCGCCCCCGATAACCAATGTTTGAGAAAATCCTAATCGCCAATCGCGGCGAAATTGCGCTTCGCGTCATTTGCGCCTGTAAAGACCTGGGCATTCGCACGGTAGCCGTCTATTCGGAAGCCGACCGCCACAGCCTGCACACCCGCTTCGCCGACGAAGCCATCTGCATCGGCCCGGCGAAGAGCGCGCGCAGCTATCTCGATATCCCCTCGGTCATCAGCGCCGCCGAAATTTCCAACGCCGACGCCGTCCATCCCGGCTACGGATTCCTGAGCGAAAACGCCGATTTCGCCGAAGTGTGCGAAACCAGCGGCCTGACCTTCATCGGCCCCACCCCCGACGTCATCCGCCGCATGGGCATGAAGCAGATCGCCCGCTCCGTGATGGATGAAGCCGGCGTGCCGATCCTCCCCGGCTCCAAAGGAATTCTAAAAAGTTTAGAAGAAGCCCTGGAGCTGGCCGAACAAGTCGGCTACCCGGTCATGCTGAAAGCGTCGGCCGGTGGCGGAGGCCGAGGCATGCGCGTCGTCCGCACCGCCGAAGAGATGCCTAACCTGCTGGCGCAAGCGCAGGTCGAAGCCGCAGCCGCGTTCTCCTGCGGCGATATGTATATGGAGAAGCTGGTCGAAAATCCGCGCCACATCGAGTTCCAAATTCTGGGCGACAAGCACGGCAACGTCGAAGTCCTGGGCGAGCGCGAATGCTCCATCCAGCGCCGTCACCAGAAACTGATCGAAGAAGCTCCATCAACTGCGGTGAGCCCGGAGTTGCGCGCCCGCATTTCCGAAAGCCTCCGCGTAGCGCTCAAGAAAATCGGCTACAGCAACGCAGGAACGGTCGAATTTCTAATGGACCAGAGCGGCAACCTCTACTTCATTGAAGTAAACGCGCGCATCCAGGTCGAGCATCCAGTCACCGAACTGGTAACCGGAGTCGACCTGGTAAAAAGCCAGATCCGCATAGCCGCCGGCGAGCCTCTAAGCACCATCCTGCGCGAGCCCGTAACCATCCGAGGCCACGCCATCGAGTGCCGCATCAACGCCGAGCATCCCGAAACCTTCACGCCCTCCCCCGGCCGCATCACCGGCTTCAATCTACCCGGCGGCGCAGGCGTGAGAGTCGATACCGCCGCGTATCACGACGGCGTAATTCCTCCGTATTACGATTCCCTGGTAGCCAAACTGATCACCCACGGCGCCGATCGAGCCGAGGCCACGGCGCGCATGAACCGCGCCTTAGACATGTTCGTAGTCGAGGGGATCTACACCTCAATCCCGCTACACCTGAAAATCCTAGCCCACCCCGATTTCATCTCCGGCAACCTGGACACCAGCTTCCTGGTCCGCACCGGTCTGATCGGCGAGAAAAAATAGCCAGATCCCCAGGCTCACGCCAGGGGTTATAACCCCGTCCCGTAAGGGCGGGGACTCCGTCCGCAATTGAGGCGCACGAACTCCTCCACCGACCCCCAAACCCTACTGGCTCCTGGCTCCTGGCTTCTGGCTCCTTCTTCCTCACACCCACCAAGGCGCCGTCGGCGCTTCCCGAATCACGATCTGATTCAGGAACGTAGCCGCCTTCGTCAGCCCTTCATCCGGCGACATGAGCGTGTCCTCGTGCTCAATCGACAGCACGTAGTCATACCCGAACATCCGCAGCGTGGAAATAAATTCGCTCCACCATGTATAAGCGTGCCCATACCCGCAAGCGCGGAAAATCCAGGCCCGATGCCGCTCGTCCGTATACTTCTTCGTATCCAGCACCCCCGTCATCGGCAGATTCGCGTCGTAAATCTGCGTGTCCTTCGCATGAACGTGGAAAATGGAATCGCCCAGGCAGCGAATCGCCTTGATCGGGTCGATCGCCTGCCAGAACATATGGCTCGGATCGTAGTTGCAGCCGATGCTCTTGCCGGCGATCTTGCGCAGCTTCAGCATCGTCTCCGGACTGTACACAACAAACCCCGGATGCATCTCGATCGCGACCTTCACGCCGTGATTCTCAGCGAACTTCGCGTGCCTGATCCAGTAAGGAATCACTTTCTTTTCCCACTGCCAGTCCAGCACTTCGAGATATTCCGGCGGCCACGGGCACGTCACCCAGTTCGGATACTTCGCCTTGTCGCTATCGCCCGGGCAGCCCGAAAAATCGATCACCACGGGCACTTCCAGCTTCTCGGCGAGCAGAATCGTCTTGCGGCTGGTCTCCGCATACGCCTTGGCGACGGCTTTATTCGGGTGCAAAGGATTCCCATGCGAACTGAGCGCGCTGATGGTGAATCCGTTGTCGGCAAGCTTCGTTTTGAAGTCCTTCAACGCCACACGATCGTTCAGCATGGACAGCTTGCAATGCGGATCGCCGGGATAATTGCCGGTGCCCAACTCTACCGTGGAGATATTCAGCGTCCGCAATTTCTCAAAAACTTTATCGAGGGGAAACTGCGACAGCAACGGGGTGAAACAGCCTATTCTCATATGGAAACGAGAATATCATAGAGGGATGATTGCGCGAGTCGCGGTGGAACATCGAAACTCGTACGTCCTCCGCTGCGAGGACGGCGGGGAGCTATTCGCCACGCTCGCCGGCCGCCTGCGTTATGAGACGACTCATCGCGAGCAACTGCCGGCCGTCGGCGATTTCGTCCGCGTCCGCGATACCGTGATCGAAGAAGTAATGCGGCGCCGCACGGTGTTTCTTCGCAAAGCGGTGGGCGACACGGTGGAAGCGCAAGTAATCGCCGCCAATATCGATACCGTATTCGTCGTTACCGGCCTCGACGGCGATTTCAATCCGCGTAGGCTCGAACGATACTACGCGACGGCCAGAGCCAGCGGCGCGCACTGCGCGATTCTTCTCAACAAAGCCGACCTTTGCGACGATCTGGACGCCAGCGTGCAACAAGTCCGCGCAATCGCGCCCGGAGCCGACGTCGTCGCCATCAGTGCGCTCTTGGGCGACGGAATCGAAGCGCTGCGTCCTTATTTAGTGCCTGGAGAAACAGTCGCGTTCGTAGGATCTTCGGGAGCGGGGAAGTCGACCCTGATCAATCGCCTCCTTGGCCGAGACCGCCAATCGACCAGAGCCGTCCGCGAAGCCGACAGCCGCGGCCGCCACACCACAACGCATCGCGAGCTCTTGGAAACTCCCAGCGGCGCATTGCTCATCGATACTCCAGGCCTACGCGAGTTGCAGCCCTGGGCGGGCGAAGATGATGTCGACGGCGCATTTCCCGATATCGAAGAGCTTGCCGCAAGATGCCGCTATCGCGATTGCGCCCACGCCGGCGAAGAAGGCTGCGCGGTCGTTGCCGCCATCGACATCGACCGTCTTAGGAATTATCGAAAAATGCGCAAGGAAGCCGCCTATCTCGACCGGCAACTCGACGTCCGCGCCCAGCTCGACCAGAAAGCCAAGTGGAAGAAGATCCACAAAGCGATGCGCAACATCGACAAGCGTGCGTAGTGCAGGCCCCAACCCACCACAGCCAACCTTGTGGGGCAGGGCCATGCCCTGCCAGGAAAAGCGTCTATCGGCATTTTTCCGGTGCAACAGTCTGCACCCCAAGCCTCGCCAAATTCTCCCGAGCATCGGCCAAACAACCATCCTTTTCCAATGCCCTCAGAAACTCCGCAACCGCCGCATCGCGCGACCCCAGCGCCGCCAGCGCCACGGCCCGATTGCTGATCGCCCGCGCGTCATTCGGATCCAACGCGAGCGCCCGTCCAAAAGCCGAGAGCGCTTCAGACGGCCGCCCCAGTGTCATCAGCAACCGGCCGCGCTCGGTCGCGACGGGTTCTTCATCCGGAGCATCCTTCAGCTCTTCGAGCCCCTGCTCCGGAGGCAGTGCGCGAGCCAGTTGAATCCGCGGCCGCGTTGCATAGGGCGCGAGCCGCTCTGCTTCCCTCCACAGCGCCTGGGGATGGGCCCAAAGAATCGAATAATGAATCGAAATCGCCATCAACGCCAGAACGATCGCGACAATCGCCCGCCGATCGACGGTTTCAAGCAAGACTCCGGCGCACGCGCAGAACGCGATCATCGGAAGATACATGCGCCGGTCGGCAGCCAGGTCGGCAGCAGGCAGGATCGACGAGCTCGGCGCGAGCAGCAGCAATCCCATCAGGAACCAGAACCGTCCTCGAAAGGGAACGAAACACAGCACCGCCAGCCCGCCCCACGCCAGCATCGCGACCCATAACGACGGCCGCGCCAGCGAAGGATCGATCGAGAATGCCCACGGGATCACGAACAGCCGCAGGTATCGCCAGATCACCACACCCTGCGCCCCAAAATACGCGAGCGGCGAAATGCCCGCGTTCGCCCCCACGCCCGACCCGTGAATCGCAGCCCCCGCGAGCAGCGTGCGGACGCCGATCGCCACCGCCACCGAAACCATCGCCGAGAACGCACGCCAGTTTCGCCGGACCGGCAACAGCATCAATACCAACGGCACCGCCGCGCACTCTTCTTTCGCCAGCATCGCCGCAGCGAACCACAGCACCGCAATCCAGAACCTCCCCGTAATCCAGCTCCGCATCGTGAGCAGGCTGAACAGCGTCGCCAGCAGCGTCGCCCGCGCGAACACATACGCCACCGGCTCCGTCATCATCGGATGCACTGCAAAAATCGCCGCCGCGATCAGCCCCGCGCGATCTCCGATCAGTTTCCGCAGAACGTCGAACACCAGCGCGACGACCGCGAGATGGAGCAACAAATCCACCACGTGCCACGACACCGGCGACCGGCCGAATATTGCGTCATTCAACCAGAAGGTGAGTTCGGTGAGCGGCCGCGTCTGCCGGAAGCAATCCATCCATCGCGCCGGCAGCATCACCGGCGATTTCGAAAACAGCGCGAAATCGTCGAATTCAAACGCCGCGAAGACGCATCCGCCGAATGCGGCGAGCGCCGCGAACCACAAAAGAAATTTCTCGCGCAAATGTTATTATGTGGCTTGCCGAAGCCTTCAGCCAAACCGAAAACCGCTGCCGATCGTGCCGCCCGTGTCAAAAAAATCCTCGCGACACTTGACCAGATGTACCCCAACGTCACCTGCGCGCTGCATCATTCGAACGCGTGGGAGCTGCTTGTCGCGACTATTCTTTCCGCGCAATGCACCGACAAGCGCGTCAACATGGTGACGCCCGGGCTGTTCAAGAAATATCCCACGATTCGGGATTTCGCGAGCGTCAGCCAGGATGAACTGGCCCAGGACATCAAGTCCACCGGCTTCTTCAACAACAAGGCGAAGTCGGTGATCGGCGCGGCGAAAAAAGTCCTCAACGACTTCAGCGGAGAAATCCCTCAGGATATCGACAAACTGCTGACCGTCCCCGGCGCCGCGCGCAAAACCGCGAACGTCGTGCTGGGAACCGCGTTCGGAATCGCGTCAGGCGTGGTAGTCGATACGCACGTGCAGCGGATTTCGCATCGCCTGGATCTGACCAAGGAAGCCGAGCCGGTGAAGATCGAAAAGGACCTGATGAAGATCATCCCGAAAGAGAAGTGGATTCTCTTTTCGCATCAGATCATTCACCTCGGCCGAGGCCCATGCGTCGCGCGCAACCCGAAGTGCGCCGAATGCAAGCTCGACCCGCTCTGTTACTCAAAAGACAAAACCGTCTGAGCCCCATTTCTCACGCAAAGGCGCAGAGGCGCAAAGAATACGCAGAGAAATCTTGGCGGCTCTGCGGCTTTGCGTGAAATTTCCGTGCCGAATAATGGCGCACATTTTAGAGACAGGACACTAGCGACGTGGCGCACGCACTCGTGCGTGCCGCGTCGAGACTCGTCTCGATGCTTGTGCTATCGAACCGTCGGCTCCCCCGCCAGATGCAACCCCTTGTGAATCGCGTACAGCGCCAGTTCCAGCCGGTCCGACACGCCGAGCTTGTCGAAAATATTGTGCAGGTGATTCTTCACCGTCTGCTCGCTGATGAACATCTTCTCGGCCATCTCTTTGTTCTTGTAACCCTGCGCCACCAGCGCGACAATCTCGCGTTCGCGCGCCGATAGCGGACTGCGCTCCCGGCTCTTGCCGCCCGACGCCGAGCTTCCGCCCGAGCCTTCCTGGCCGGTCGAAAACTGCCGCATCACCGCCGCGGTGGTGTGCGAATCCAGCCAGATCTCGCCCGAGTTCACCTTGCGAATGCTCTTCACGATCAAGTCCGGCGCGGTCTGCTTCAGCACGATCCCGCTGCATCCCAGCTTCATGGCCTGCACGAACTCATTCTTGTCTTCAGAAGCGGTCAGCACGATGACACGCGTCCGCTTATTGGTCTGCTGCAACGCCTGGAGCGCCGAAAGCCCGTCCAGATTCGGCATCCGCAGATCGAGCAGCAGAACGTCGGGGTCCAGTGCTTGCACTTTCTCCAGCACCTCGCGCCCGTCGCCGGCTTCCCCGACAATCTCGAAGTCGTCTTCAAGCAGCAGCAGCTTTTTCAAGCCGTCGCGGACGATGGGATGGTCGTCGGCGATGACAATGCGTACCATCGCCTTCTTTTTTTCCACTCCCTCCGAACTGTCATTGATGGGGGCCGTCATAGTGTCCATAAGCTCCACGTCTCTTACTCCGACTCCATGCTAAATGGTTCTAGTACTCTCCGCAATTGAGGAGCCCCTAAAGAACCGTCTAGAGATTGTACTTAATAAGTTGCTAAGGTAGCCTTAGTACAACCGGGTGATTCCGCTTTACTCGCCTCGCAAAGGGGGCCTACTCCTCGCGATCCTCAAGGAATTGTACAATGATTTCATGAAGTTGAAGTGGAAATCGCCGGAATGTAAATTCTCATGATTTTTCCTGAGTGGGGCCGCCAATCCTGGCGGCAGCCGCCCTTTCAAGGCGGCGGCTCAGCCAGACCGGTCATGCTTCGGACCGGTGGAGCGCGCTATAATCCCGCCATGACTCAGTCGTCCAAACCACGCCGCGCGTTCTTGCGCGGAGCGCTGGCCGCCGGGGGCCTGGGAGCCGCGCAAATCGCGCAGGCCCAGGTTGCATCAAACGAAGCGCGGGCCGGCGCCGATTTCGATTTTCTCCCGAAGTACGCCCGCGCGCAGAACTATAAATCGCTGAAGCAGTCAAGCTTCGACCGCACCGGCGGCAACCGCGATTCCTGGAACATTCCCGCCGGCGGCGTGCAGGAAGTTTTTAGCGCTGCCGGTCCCGGCGTCGTCACGCACATCTGGTTCACGATAGCCGCCCGCGGCGGCGACCATCTGAAGGAACTGGTCCTGCGCGCTTACTGGGACGGTAACTCGAAGCCGAGCGTCGAGGCGCCCATCGGCGACTTCTTCGGCCTGAACCTGAACTCCTATCAGATCTATGAGTCCGCGTACCTGGCCTGCTCGCCCGGCAAATCGCTGAACTGCTATTTCGCGATGCCATACCGTCAGTCCGCGCGCATCACCGTGACCAACGAAGGGAAGCAGGAGGTCAATTCGTTCTATTCGAACATCGACTATATGACCGTCCCTCGTCTCCCCGCCGACGCCATGTATTTTCACGCGCAGTATCGCCAGGCAACGCCGTGCGTGCCGGTAACCGACACGAAGATCAATCTCGACGGCCGCAACAATTACGTCTTTACCGAAACGCGCGGCCGAGGTCACCTGATGGGCGTGACGCTCGGGGTGCTCCAAAACGCCGACCGCTGGTGGGGCGAGGGCGACGACATGATTTTCGTCGACGACGAATCGAAGCCGCTCATCAACGGGACCGGCTCCGAGGATTATTTCCTGGGCAGCTGGGATTTCGGTGGCCGTGATGGCGCAATCCCCTTCGCGCATCATATGTATGGCGCTCCGCTGATCGCCGCGCCGGAGCGAACCGGCGGCCGCTGGTGCTGCTACCGCTGGCACGGCGACAATCCCGTTACGTTCGAGCGCTACTTGAAATATACAATTGAACACGGCCACGCCAACGATCGCGGCGACAACTTTTTCTCCGTCGCCTACTGGTATCAGGCCGCTCCGTTCACCGATTTTCCCGCGCTGCCTCCGCTGGAGGCTCGCATTCCCAAAGTGAGGACCGCATGAAAAAACTTCTGTACCTGATCCTGATTCCGATGTTCGCCGCCGGCCCCTCCGGCGTCGATGTTTGGAAAGCCGCCGATTTCAAGGCCAAGGAAAAAGAACTCGCCGGCAAGATGAGCGACAAAAAGGTGGCCAGCGAAACCCTCGCCAACTACGGCACTCATCTGACGATGCTCGCCCACCGCGAGGGCGATGGCGAGGTCGAAGTGCACGACAAAATGGCGGACATTATAGTGATCCAGTCCGGCGAAGCGACGCTGATCGTCGGCGGCACGGTGGTCGGCGGCCATACTACGGCTCCGGGCGAAACCCGCGGCACCTCGATCACCGGCGGTGAAAAGAAAATGCTCGCCGCCGGCGACGTAGTCCACATCCCGGCCAAGGTTCCGCACCAGATGCTGGTCAGCAAGAAGATTACGTATTTTGTGGTGAAGGCGGAAGAGAAGTAGCAGCCAGGTCCGTCAGTGCGAAGTCGTTGCCTTTGTAGAGCAGGGTTTCACCGGAGACTTTAGCGAGGGCGTAGGAGAAGCAATCGCCGAAGTTGAGCCCGGCCTTGTGCCGGCCTTTGCCATATTGGCGAAAGGCCTCGCGGGCCACTTTGGCTTGCTCCAAAGACACGGGAACGACTTCAATCTCCATTCGCAGGATGAAGCTATCAAGTTCGCCTGAAGCTCTGTCTCCGTGGCGGCGATCAAGAACGATCGAACTCTCAACCATCGAGGCAGCGGACAAATAGCGCAAAGGCTGTTTGAGAATGGTGCTCTCGACACACCCGGCGTCCGGTTCTTTCAATAGGATCGCAATGACAGCCGAACTGTCGATTACCATTAATGCGGAAGTCCGAACTCGTCGTATCCGAGGATTTCGTCTGGAGTTCGGGAATCTAAGACAGGAAGCTTTGCTATGCGTTCCTGAATCTCACGTATCGCCGCGTGAACCTTCTGGGGATCGGGAAGAGGTCGCCGCAGCATCCGCTCTCGGATCTCTTCGACAATGGGATCCAGAACGGTTCCATCCGGACGCCGCGCCGGAATTCTGTTCCGGTCCAGCCGTTCTCGAATCGCCGTGACGACTGCGTCGTCGACGCTTTCGCCCGTTCGCTTTGCCAGCTCGCTTGCGAGTTCCTCCACCCCAGGGTGTTCAATCTTCAGCGCCATCTAACCCCACAATATCACGGCTAGTCGAAATCGAAATCTCTTTTCGGCGGCGGCTCGTCCGGATTCTCTTTCGCGATCTTCAGCATCTCGTCGAATTTCTTGCTCAGCACGTCGTGGTGGCTCTTGTGCTCCTTCACCGATTTGTTGAAAATTTCCTCGCGCCGCCCCGGTTCCGCCTTCAGTTTCCGCACCGCCGCCTCCATGTCGGTGATCGTGGGAGGCTTGACGTGCTCCTTGTGCCGGATCACGGCGGAGGTCTCCGGGTCGATGTGCAATTCGGCCTGGCAGCACGGGCAGGTGATGACGATCAACTCGGCCATAACTAATGATATGGTATCAGGGTGCTCTCTGAATTCAAGAAATTCATCATGCGGGGAAGCGTCCTCGATCTCGCCATCGGCGTGATTATCGGAGCAGCTTTTGGGAAGATCGTGGCGTCGCTGGTGAACGATGTGCTGATGCCCGTCATCGGGCTGGCTATGGGGAAGGTCGACTTTGCCAATCTGTTTATCAACCTGGACCGCAGCAAGGCAGTCGAGACGCTGGCGGACGCAAAAAAGCTGAAAGTTCCGGTGCTCGCCTATGGCGTATTTCTGAATACAATCATCGAATTTCTGATCGTCGCGTTCGTCATTTTCATCATCGTAAAGCAAGTCAACCGGTTCAAGAAACCCGAAGAAGCGCCGGCACCGACCACCAAGGATTGCCCGGAGTGCTGCACGGCGATTCCTCTGGCCGCCAAGCGCTGCCCCGCGTGCACGTCGGCGCTGCCGGCCTGAAACGGCTGACCGGATGAATAGTTGGTTTTTGTCCGGACGACGAGGCGCCGTGGAGCCCCATGCGTCAGCTTGGGGCTATTACGGTTCCCAGTGCAAGCCCCAAGCTGACGCATGGGGCTGAGTGCCAACAAATCATCCGCTCACGGCACTAGTTGTTGTTGCCGCCGTCCGGACGCCGCTTCAGCGTCGGACGATCGTCGTCGCCGGACGAGGACTTATCGTCGGACGAGGAACCTGAACCCGGAGCCTTCTTCAACTGCGGACGGTTCAGATCCTTGGGATCGTTCTTGCGCTTGTTATGGAACGCCATCAGCCGCGCCTTCACGTCGTTGAATTCAGACGTGGTGACCACGTATTCCGGCCTCTCCTTCAGCATGCTCTGAATATTCTGTTGCGCCTTCACGATGCGCGCATCGGTGGGCGGATGAGTCGAGAACACCTTGGAAATCGTGCCCGGTTTCTTCTTCTCCAGCGATTCTATTTTCTCGAAGAAGTCGACGAAAGCGCCCGGATCGTAGCCGGTCTTATACATGTACTGGAGCCCCAGCATGTCCGCTTCCCCCTCGAACTCGCGCGAAAACTGCAGGTATCCGATCGGCACCAGGATGCTGGCCGCCTGCCGGATTCCGTAGCCGGTCCAGCCGCCCATGAAGATCAGAGGAATAGTCGCCAGCTGCGCCAGCTCCCCGCGCGTGGCCTGCCGCGTACCGTGCCGCGCCGCGACATGAGCGATTTCATGCGCCATCACGCCGGCCAGTTCCGCCTCCGTCTCCGCTTTCAGAATCAGTCCGGAGTTGACGAAGAAAAATCCGCCCGGCAGTGCGAACGCGTTGATGTCTTCCGTGTCGATGACCTTGATGGTGAACGGCACCTTCGCGTCGGAGTTGCGCACCAGGTTCTGCCCGACCCGGTTCACGTATTCGGCGATAATCGGATCGTCGATGATCTTGGCCTGTCGCTCGACCTGCTGCGCGAGGCCCTTGCCGAGCGCAATCTCTTTTTCGAGCGAATAAAAATTCACGCCCTTGCCGACGTCCCGGTCACCGATGGCATCGGGATTCTTCTCTTTGTCGTCCGCAAACGACGGGACAGCCAGAAGCGAGAAAGTGAGCAGCAGAACCGAACTGAGTCCAAACGTGGAGCGCATAGGGACTCCTTTCACCATTTAGTATAAGCTTCTTTAATCTGGGACGCACGGGCATCCGTTTCGAGTACCGTTTTTTTCGAATTCCCCAGCTGGTCGCCGGGCCTCCGCAGCGTCGGCGGCTTGGGGCCTACGGGCTCCGGTTTCCGGTCCCAATCGAGCGCCAGCAATCGCGCTTTCACGTTGGCGAATTCCGATGTCGTGACAATATATTGCGGCTGCGCCTTCAACAGCGCCTCAATATTCTTCTGCACGTTCACGAGGCGATTGTCCGACGCCGGATGGGTCGATGTCAGATTGGCCAGCTTGCCGTGCTTGCGGTCGTCTACCGAGAAAATCTTCTCGAAAATTTCGACCATCCCCAGCGGGTCGTAGCCGGTTTTATAAAGGTATTGGAGCCCCAGCAGATCCGCCTCTGCCTCGTTCTCGCGCTGCACCGCCAAAAATCCCAGCGGCATCGCCAGGCTGCTCGCGCCGCGAACGCAGATCCCCGGCCATCCGCCCATGAAAATCAGGGGAATCGTTGCGATCTCCGTGATCTCCTCGCGCGTCGCCTGCCTCGTTCCATGCCGCGCCGAGACGTGGCCGATCTCATGCGCCATCGCGCCGGCGAGTTGGGCTTCCGTATCGGCGGTGCGAATCAGCTCCGTCTGCACGTAAATATATCCGCCCGGAAGCGTGATCGCGTTGGGATCATCCCCCTCCACCACCTTCACCGTGAGCGGAATTTTCGTGTCCGAATGACGCGCCAGGTTCTGCCCCATCCGGTTGACGTATTCGGTAATCAGCTTGTCGGTCACCAGCTTCTGACGCTTCTCCAATTGAAGCGAAAGCTGTTTGCCCAGCGCCATCTCCTTCTCGATCGAATAGAAGTTGACGCCTTTCGAGACATCGCGCGTGCCGATCTGGTCCGGATCCTTCTTCGCGTCCTGCGCGAAAACCATCGGCAGGAGGACGCTGAGCAGACACACGCGTCGCATATATCTATAACGTACCATCGAAGAAATGGGTTTCGACAACTTTTCCGACCTGCGGGCGCAGTTTCCTGTAACAGAATCGCTAATTTATCTGAACCACGCCGCGGTGGCTCCGCTGGTCCGCCCGGCCGCCGAAGCCATGAAACGGTTCGCCGAAGACGGCATGCTGTACGGGTCCAGTCACTACCAGACCTGGCTCGATACGTATGAAGCCGTGAGGCGCGCCACGGCCCGCCTGGTGAACGTTTCGCCCACCGAAATCGCGCTCATGAAAAACACCTCCGAAGGCATCGCGACCATTGCCATGGGCCTCGACTGGCGCCCCGGCGACCGCATCGTCGCCTTCCAAGAGGAGTTTCCCGCCAACCAATACCCCTGGCAGCGCCTCGAAAAAACGAAGGGCGTAAAAATAGATTGGTTGTCCGTGACCGATCCTTTAGAAAAGATCGAAACTGCCGCTAAAGGCGCACGCCTGCTGGCCATCAGCTTCGTCCAATACCTGACCGGCTACCGTGCCGACGTTCAGGCAATCGGCGAAATATGTCATCGCCACGGGGTCATTTACTTTGTCGACGCCATTCAGGGCCTGGGCGTCTTCCCTCTGGACGCCCGCGCCTGCCACATCGACGCCCTTGCCGCCGACGGCCACAAATGGCTGCTCGGACCCGAAGGCTGCGCGATTCTCTACATTTCCCACGCCTTGCAGGAGCAGGTCGAGCCCGTCGAGTTCGGATGGACCAACGTCGCCGGCTACAACGACTACGGCGCTCGCGATATGGCCCTCCGCAACGACGCCGGCCGTTACGAATGCGGGACGCTTAACACCATCGGCTGCTTCGGCCTCCGCGCCTCCATGGAATTTCTGCTGGAAGTGGGCGCGAATCGCACCGGCCCGATGATTCAAGCCCTAGGCGACCGCATCGCCGAAGGCGTCGCGCGCAAAGGCTACGAGGTCCTGGGCAACAGAACCCCCACCACCGGCGCCGGCATCGTGAGCTTCCGCAAACCCGGCATCGAATCAACCGCAATCGTCGCGCACCTAGCGGAGCAAAAAATCTCCGCAGCAGCCAGAGCCGGCTGGGTCCGAACATCCCCGCATTGCTACATTACGGCCGAAGAGATCGATAGAATGGTCGGGTGCCTGCCGTAGCAGTTACCAAATAACTTGAATTGGATACTTGTGAAACTGGTGGTCGCAAGTGACACAAGGTATCCCTTCAACCTGCACTTGCGCGATCAACATCCGGTCGAAGGGATCGCGATGGTGCCGGGGCAGGCCGAAGCCGGCCAAAACGTGCGCGGCTTCTACCGGAAGAACCCTCTCGATGTAGAATCTCGCGATCTGAGTCCGAAAAAAATCCGCGTTATTCGGCAAGTCGAGCTTTCCCTTTCCCACCTTGAGGGCGATTTCCCAAAGGCTGACCGAACTCAGCCAAAGGTTGACTCGCGTGTCTTCGACGATCCGCAAAGCAGTTTCCGAAAGCTTCGATTGCTGCCCCGTGATGGACCAGATAAACACGTTCGTGTCGATCAGAACCGTCATCGGCTCATTCGCCGATGAACTCGTCGATCTCGCGCTCAGTCATCGGCGCATCCCAGCCCTTTTTGAACTTAATCAGGCCCTTCGCGCTTCCGAACACGCGCTTGGCCGGACGATCCACCGGCACCAGGCGCACCATCGGCGTTCCCGCTTTGGCGATGATCACCTCATCGCCCGAGCGCGCCCGCTCGATGAGCTTAGACAGAGTCGATTTTGCCTCGTGAATGTTGACTTCCACGACTTCAGTATAGCTTAGCTAAGCAAAGTTAGCTAAGGCTACCCGTGCCCCAGATACATCAGCCAGCTCAACCCGAAAATCGCCGCGATGAAGCACCCGAAGCAGTACGCGGCATACCGCACCCGCTCCCGGTCCGTCTTCTTGGTGATAATCCCCAGGACCACCGACGTAAACAGCGCGAACAGCACCGCCGCCTCGAAATGGGAAAGATTCATCTTCGGCATGCGATGTTAATCCTTCTTCCCCGTGGCGATTTCGAACGCATCCACCATCGCCAGCACGTTCAATAACCCCGCCCCCACTAGGAACTTGGTCCCGTAATCGTGTACGTGCCCGGCCACGTCCGGCTGCGCGTACCCCAGCCATACGGTGAGAAAGTACAGCAGGCCCGACATCAGGTCGCCCACAAATCCGCCGTAATATATGACCATCGTTAGCAGGTCGTTGCCCTGGGGCGTAAACAGCGCGCCGCGCATCATCAGGCCGAGCAGGAACATCGCCGCTACTGACGCCGCGATCAGTCCTCCGCGCCCCGGCCTCTTCAGCAGGAAGTGCCCTCCGCCCGGTATGAGCCAGGCCACCAATACCGCCGGCAACCACTTGCCCGGCGAGGTATTGATCGCAGGCGCTTGATCCATCGTTGTTTCTGCCACGTTCCTATTTTACCCGCTTCTTGATCCGCGCGCCCAGATCGAGGCCCGGCGGCAGCGAGATCACCAGCGTGCCCCCCGAATCCGTCTTGCGCTCGGTCAATTCCTCATCGTCGATCTCCACGTCGTACCATGCGTCGGGCGTCAGCCCCAGCACGAACAGCGCCTCGCCATCAGCCCGAAATTTGAACTCCGGATCGCTCCCGCTCATCATCACAGCGTCGCCGATGTGGATCGGAGGAATGCTGGCGCCCCTGCGCAGCGTCTCGATCTTCCCACCGCGAAACAACTGCAATGTGCCGTCGAAGAACCCGATCCAGGTCGCGTCCTCATCCCAGCTCGACCTTGCGAACACGTGTCCGGAAACCGAGTCGTGAAACACCAGCGGCATCTGGAAATAGCTCAACCCCGGCTGATACGGATTCGCCCACATAAATTCGTATACCGCTCCCAGCGCCCCGCGCATCAGAAACCGGTCCTGCATCAGCCAGCCCTGCAAATATTGGCTCTCGGCCGCGTTGGTGTCGAAGGCGACCATGGCCAGCTCCGCCGCCCGCGAAAACACCGCGTCCTTCAGGTCCGGCTCACCGTCGCGCACGTAAATCGGCACCCGATACTCGTTTTCCGGAGCCTCGAACGGACTCGGATAATGTCCCACCAGGTGGTCCGTCGCCAGCGTCGAAAAATATTCGTGCGCCGATTCGCGCATGTCGATCTTCACATTGTCGCGAACCGCGTGCATGATTTCGTACAGCAGGTAAATCTGCTCGCGCGGAATCGCCCGGATATTTTTCACGATCCCGGCTCTCCACCAGTCGCGGACAATCCCTTTCAGCACCGCCTCGCCCTGATCCGGCAGCCTGTCGGCCAGAGCGATCGCGGCCAGCGCCCGCCCGTTCTGCTTCGCGATATCGCCGGATACGCCCGCACCCAGGCTTTTTTCCAGCTTCGCTGCAACTTTGTCCGCCTGCGATTTCGTCATCAGCGGCCCGCACCAGTCGAAAATCAGCGCCAGTTCCCGCGCGTCCGTGTGTTTGTCGTCGACCGCCCATTCCACCGCCTTGTGCCCCGCCGGCTGATTTTTCGCGACCTGGTAATAAAGAGCCCAAGCCAGCCCCTGTTCGGGCATCGGCGCGCCCCCGGCGACTAAGGAGTCGAACTGCTCCCACCGCATCGACTGCCGGTCGCGTTCGCGTTGCAACAGCCGCAGACGCTGCTTGGTCAACAACAGCCGCGGCGCGTCCGTAAAAACATGAAAATCCTCCTCATAGGCGTCTTGGGCGACAAGCGTGAGAGAACTGAGGACAACAGGCAGCAGCAACCGCACAGAAATCCAATTGTGTCACAGTATGTCGGGTTGTATACATGTGACACACCACCCGGGGCAAGGACACGCAACCACGCGCAGCCGCTTCCGGGTAACCCCCTGAAAAATTTGACTGCGGATATTGGCCGGGAGCGTGCTATCTTAGTTCACGAATTGATGAAGTACCTTTGAAAACCTGCCCTCTGTTTGCAACAGGCGTGAACGGATGAAGCGAGTGGCTGATACTAGCGTGCTTGCGGGAGCCGGTGTTGAAGTTTAAAACCGCTCCTTCGTTCGTTTGGGCAAGTTGCAACAGAGGGGTTTTTTTGCCGAACGAATAAGCTTTTTCACTTTTTTAACGTCTTCGTTTTTTGGACCTTCTGGATCTGAAGGTTTCGGGCCGGTCCGGCTTCGGTAGAGGAACTATAGGACGCGGGCCTCGACTGAGGTTTGGTTCGGAAAGATGCCAGGATCCTAGCCCGTCTTGGGCGGACCGCATCGGAAACGGGAGCCACCGTCACCTCGCAGCTCCGATTCCGATGCGGTTTTTTCTCCTACCCAGCGCACAGGAATGTCCCATGCGCAAAGTCGCTCCCGCTGGTAAATCTCGTAACTAAAATAGCATACACTACTTCCCCCCCGAAAAAAGCGACCCCGTACCAGGACTTTTTCACTTAGAACCCCCGCCCTGTCCTATTGGTCCTAATGCCTCTTGGCGAGGCACACTGTTCCCGCCATGCAGGATATCTACCTGGTTGTCCGCTTCACCCGCAATTGGATTCATTACGGCTTTTTGGCCCACATCGCAATCTGCGTCCTGATCGCCGCCCTGGAAGGCGTCTTAGGCCGCTAGCGAACAGACCTGTCAGATAATTGATAGTCTAGACACACGGTGACTGGCCGTTTTCCCACCACAATCCTCGCCCTCATCCTCATCGCGCCCGCACGCGCCGTCACCGTCGCCACCGTCGGCGATAGCCTCGCCGACGCGGTGTACCTCGGCATGAAACTCCAGCCCGATCTTCTCCGGAAGAACGGCATCCACCTGGTGCGCTGGAGCCGCGCTCGCATCGGCCTCACCCGCACCGATTATTTCGATTACACCGAATGGCTCCGCGCCTCCACCGACCTCGGCAGCGTCGACTACTGCGTCGTGCAGCTAGGCGCAAACGACTTGCAAAGCATTTCCATCGGCCGCAACAAGTGGGTCTTCGTCGGCACCCAAACCTGGCAGCGGATGTATCAGGAGCGTGTGAAAGTCCTGGTCGATACGCTGAAGCTCCAGCGCTGTGCGAGCGTCATCTGGCTCCTCCAGCCCGGCTATGAGAAGAACAAGTACCTGCGCCAGTATCACGGCATGATCAACGCCGTGCAGTTCGCCGGATCGAACTCCGGAGTAGCCGCGGCGTTCGAATTGGCGACCACGGAAAACGACTACAGCAAGGACGGAATCCACTTCAACAAACCCTATTGCTTCGCGCTGGCCCGAGCCGTAATCGACCTGTTCGCCCCATCGGGCTGCGCCACCTGCCACGCCACCTCCATCGCCCAACCGCAATCCCCCCCACTAGTCCTCCGCCGCGAGTAGTGGCGCACGCACTGGTGCGTGCCGCGTCGAGACTCGTCTCGATGCAAGCAGAACTTCCGAAAATCCCAGGTGTCCAAATAACGTGCGCCTACTTCTCCTATCGACATCCCTACTCCTAACCGCCTGCGGCCCAGGCCTGGTTTTCAACATGACGCCGGAGATGACCAAGGACCAGATGCTGGCCCGAGCCGACCACATCTTCATCGGCGTCATTGAAAAGCAGGAGCACGAGAATTGGCCTCTTTTTCGCGTTCCCGGCTACTCCCTGGGAGACTGGGCCGTTTTCCGTATGCGGGTTCACGTTGAAATGGTGCTGCGCGGAACCGAGCCGCGGAGCGTGGTTGATATCTACGAGATCATCGTCAATCGCGGCGGAGTCTCGGGAGACTGGAATCTGACGCTTGACGGCCACCGCTATCTGTTCCCGGTGCGGGTGGAGAACGGCCGTTATCATGTCGTCCGTGATTGGTGGCGCAGCATCTTCCGTATCTATAGCGGTAAGCACTCCCGCCTGCCGATGGACGACGGGCATCCGCTGTGGGAGCGGATCGGACTTCTAACGTGGTGGCCGGCGGAAGGCGCCGGATTCGGAGATTCCAACCGCATGGACCCCGGCCAGGCCCTGGGCAGGTGGCGTGCCGCGAAGCTCGCACGTGGCCTCGTGCGCCATCCCGACCGCGAGACCCGGGTTTTCGGTTGTCAGGCGCTTGTGTACTCAGGTCCTCTTCAGGACGAGTGCTGGGAGCAGCTCTCTTCCGAGGATCGCGCCATCTGGTCTGCTCACGGACTCGCTGCGCCGGACCAGTTCTTGGAGCAGCGCCGTAATCCCGATCGGGCCATCATGGGATTTTGGGATCGTGGCGCCAGCGAGAACGACGTGAACACCCTGCGCCTCCTGACCACCGTCAACCGCCCCACCCTCCGCCGGGAATTCTGCCGCCTCTTCACCCAGCGCTTCCCCAACGACCACGACAACGGCTGCCCCGCCGACCAGTCTCCGCCCGCCACCATCGTCACCCAGGACGGCGATGTTCCGTTGATCGGAACCTGGCCAACTGGTAAGGACATCAAGTAAGGAATGCTATCCTTGACTTCATGGAGAAAAGCTTCACCAGCGTCGTCACGAGTAAAGGCCAAATCACAGTACCTCAGGAAATCCGTGAGCGTCTCGGCCTGAAACAGGGAGACCGCGTTGAATTTGTCACGCAAAAGAATCGCACCGTCGTCCGTCGTGCCGCAACTCCGGAGAATCCGTTCAAGAAGTACGAAGGTATCCTTGGAGGTTTTCCTGGAGGGAAGAAGGAGATCAACGCCTGGGTGCGCAGTATGCGGGACGACTACGGTGACGAAGAGAAGTGAGAACGGCCATCGACACCAACGCGATCTCCGCGCTCTGGTCCGTTGAGCCACTTGTAGCCGAGGTTTCAGAAAAGCTCGCTGACGCCCATCACGCAGGCGGATTGACGGTCGCCGCACCGGTCTACTCGGAGTTGCTTGCATACCAGGGGATGACCGCGGATCGTTTGGACGAGTTTCTCTCCACCACCAGTATCTTTGTGGATTTTCGAATGGAGGAAGATGTCTGGCGCTTGGCGGGACGCCGTTTCGCAAGGCACGCCGCGCGAAGACGAGCGGGGCGTGCCGGGCAGCCAAGGCGGCTGGTGGCTGATTTCGTGATCGGCGCCCATGCCCTCCTCCACGCCGATCAATTGCTCACGCTCGATGTCCGTCTCTACAAACAAGACTTCCCGGACCTGAAGCTCCTCACCTGCGACTAGTGAATCGTCCGCGTCTTCCGATTCATATAATCCACCAGTAAATACTGCCCCAGCGTGTACGGCGTCGTGAAATACGCCTTCCCCCGGCACAGCGCCGTGACCTTCTGCACAAAATTCACCAGCCCATAATCGCTAGCCAGCATAAACGTGTTGATCAGAATCCCCGCCCGCTTACATCTACTGACTTCTTCTAATGTCCGGGAAATCACCAGCGGATCCAGGCCAAACGCGTTCTTATAAATCCGCCCGTCCTCCAGCGTCAGCGCCGAAGGCTTGCCGTCCGTGATCATGATGATCTGCTTCATGTCCTTACGCTCCTGCGCAAGCAGGCGTTGCGCCAGGATCAGACCATCCCTCGTATTCGTATAGTAAGGACCCACCTGCGCCCGCGCCAGTTCCTCCATCCTCAGCTCCTCGGCCGAATCGTGGAACAGCACGCAGCGCATCGAGTCGCCCGGATACTGCGTGCGGATCAGGTGCGCCAGCGCCAGCGCGACCTTCTTGGCCGGCGTGAACCGATCCTCGCCATAGAGAATCATGCTGTGGCTGCAATCCAGCATCAGCACCGTCGCGCACGAGCTCTGATACTCGCTCTGATGCACCTGCAAGTCCTCATACTCGAGATTCAGAGGCAGCGTCACGCCCTCCCTCCGCATCGCCGAAAACAGCGTCTGCCCGATATCGAGATTCATCGTGTCGCCGAACTCGTACAACTTCGTCGCCCCGCAAGTCTCGACCCCAGTCGATAAATCCCGCGTATCGTGCGCCCCGAAACTCGCGTGCCCCAGCGACCCGAGCAGATCCTTCAGCGTCTTAAATCCCAAAAAGTCGACGCTCTTGTCGGTAACCTTCACCTCGACCTTCGATTGCGCCTCGCCCTTGCCTCCAGCCTGCGGCTCGGTGGTGATGTAGCCCTCATCGACCAGCTTCTGCACCAGCTTGCTCAGCAACTGGTCGAGCTGCTCCTCGGTCATCGATTCCAGCTGCTTGCGAACCTGCTCGGCCCGATCCGGATCGAACATGTCCCCGCGCTCGATCGCTTGTTCCAGCGCCCTCTTCAGATCCTCCAGCGTCTTCGCGTTCATCTCGCTGAACTGAAAATAAGGATCGTTGAAGCCGCTTTCGAGAAAAAAGTCCGCCAGCGCGCGCATCAAGTCTTCCGCGCTCAATCCCAGGTCGTCGCCGGTGTAGCGTCCATAGCGGACGGACTTCATTGATAATTCCTTTTCGCTGCCTTCCTCAGTGGATCGTCAGGTTGCTCGCGCTTCCGCGCCTCCGCCATGAACCCGACCTCTTCATTGCGGCTGATCCTGCGATGCGCATACAGCCCTTCGAGGATAAACTCCGCCGCCGCCGCGCGCACCGCGTCCGGTTCGCTGACCTCCAGCGCCAGCTTCGCCGTCTTCTCCATCAAATCCGGAATCGCGCCCAGCTCCGCGACCATGGTCGCCGACGCCGCCGTCTCTTCCAGCTTCAACTGCCCGCCATTTTCGAAGAACCGCACCACGGCGTTGAGATTTTCTCCTTCGAAATAACTGGTAAAAACTTTTCCCGTAGCGAGGCGAATCAGCTCCCGCGCCACTGTATCGCCGCCCTTCAGCTCACCCTCGTATTCCAGCTCCAGCTTCCCGCTAATCGACGGCAGCGCCGCATAAATATCCAGCACCCGAGGCACAGCCAGCGTTTCGCCGGCAACGAGAGCCCTGCGCTCCGCGTTCGACGCGACATTCTCCAGCACCGAAATCGGGAGCCTCTGGCTCACTCCACTGCGCTTATCGACTCTCTTGTCGTCGCGAGCCGAAAACGCCAGTTGCTCGACAATTTCGCGAATATAATCCGGCACTCTTAACTCTGACGACCCATCGCGCGCGGTCCACGCCTCCTGCTCCGTAATCCTGAGCCCGTGATCCAGCGTGATCGGATAGTGCGTCCGAATCTCGCTCCCGATGCGGTCCTTCAACGGCGTAATAATTTTTCCGCGCGCCGTGTAATCCTCGGGATTCGCTGTGAACACCAGCAGCACGTCCAAAGGCAGCCGCACCGGATACCCTTTGATCTGCACGTCGCCTTCCTGCATGATGTTGAACAGCCCCACCTGAATTTTCCCCGCCAGGTCCGGCAGTTCGTTAATGCCGAAAATCCCCCGGTTCGCGCGCGGCAAGAGGCCGTAATGCACCGTCAGTTCGTCCGAAATATTCTGTCCAATGCGAGCCGCCTTAATCGGATCGATATCGCCGATCATGTCGGCAATCGTCACGTCCGGCGTCGCCAGCTTCTCCACATACCTCTGCTCGCGCGACAACCACGCAATCGGCGTCGCGTCGCCATGTTCGCGCACCAGTTTCTTGCACGCGCCGCAAATCGGCTGGAACGGACTGTCGCGGATTTCGCACCCTGCAACGTACGGCGTCCACTCATCCAGCAGCGTCACCAGCATCCGGATCAGCTTCGTCTTCGCCTGCCCGCGCAATCCCAGCAAAATAAAATTATGCTTCGATAGCACCGCGTTCACCACCTGCGGCACCACCGTCTCTTCATACCCGACGATCCCGGGAAACAACGGCTCCTTCTTTTTCAGCTTGCAGATCAGGTTCTCGCGCAGCTCGTCTTTCACACTGCGCAGCGAAGAACGCGTCTTTCGAAGGGATCCAAGAGTCCCCGGAAGACCCGCGGAGGGGTGTTGCATATCGCGATTGTAGCAATTTGTTATGCTCAGGCTTCGTACAAGCGAACAGGGCGCTGTTAGCGCCGCGTTGTTCGCGTTTAAAACATTCCATGCCGTCCGAACTAGCAGAGTTGGATTTTCGTCGCTTCTGGCAGCGCCTCCAGTCCATGGGCCTGAACGCATACGAGGCCCGCTCCTATCTGGTTCTCGTCGGCCATCCGCGCTTCAAGGCCCTCGAACTGGCCGCCCGCGCGCATGTCCCCCGCCAAAAAATCTACGAGGTGCTCGACAGCCTGGTGGAAAAAGGATTCGCGCAAGTCATCCAGGAAAAAACGAAACTCTTCCTCGCCGTCCCGCCCGACGAAGCCATCCCCAGCTACATGTTGCGCCGCGCCCAGGCCCTTGAACAGCAGCTCTCCGATCAGAACCACGCCGCCGCCGGCATGGTGAAGGAACTCATGAGCGCCTACTCCGAAGGCCAGGGCGGACGCGGCACGCTCGACTACCTCCGCATCGTCAACGACCCCGGCCAGGTCGCCTCGCAGTTCCGCAAAATGCTCAGCGAAGCGCGCGAAGAGTACCTGGAATTTTCGCGCCCTCCCTACGCCGTCGATCCTTTGGATGCGGAAAGCGTCATCCAGGCCCGCGCCCGCGGCGTAACCTGCCGCCTGCTGGTCGAGCACGGCACCTTAGACCAGCAGCACGCAAGATTCCTGGCCGACTATCGCGCCGCCGGCGTCGAGGTCCGCCAAATCGAAAAAGTGCCGATGAAGCTGGCTCTCTTAGATTCCCGCCAAGGCCTGATCGCCCTTCTGGACCCCGTCATCACCAAGCCGGCCTGGACCAGCGTAATTTTCGACCACCACGGCATGGCCGAAGCCATGAAGGGCTTGTTCGAAGACTACTGGCGCCGCGCCACCTGACTCCCTGTGTGAGCCGTGTGGCGCACGCACTCGTGCGTGCCGCGTCGAGACTCATCTCGATGCTGGCTTCGGCAGCGAATACCGCCCCGGCACATCCCTCACAAACTCCTCCCAACTACTAAACAACTCCGCCCGCATCCCCACCGCCCGAGCCCCCTCGACATTCTCCATCTTGTCGTCGATAAAAAGAACTTCCTCCGGCGCCACTCCCAGCCCCTGGTAAGAGTGCAAATAAATCCCCGCCTGCGGCTTAAACAACCGCAAATCGCAGGAAAACGTGATGTGATCGAAATGTTCCAGAAACCCTTCCGTGTTCCGCAAGCTCGCGGCAATCGGATGCGGCAGATTCGACAAAATCCCAATCGTAAACCCGTTCGCGCGCAGCGTCTTGATCCACTCGAGCACCCGCGCGTCGAACGTATTCCAAAACCCGATCTCGTGCCCCACCATCCGCTCAATCAACGAATCGTCAAACTCGGTCGACGCATGCGCCGCCACGCCGCGCCAATACTCCTGAGGCGTCAAACCCCCATCGTAAGGCAGCCTGTCCTTCCACATCGCTTGCAAGAATCGATCGACCGGAAGCCCAGCCTCCGCCGCCGCGCGCTCAATCTTTTCCTGAGTAGGAGGGAAACAAATCACGTTCCCAAAATCGAAAACAACGGACTTGATTGTCATATGTGGGGCAGGGCCATGCCCTGCCAAATGTTGGGTGAGCCTTCGCCCGATTCGGAGGCTTCAGAGTGGTCTTACCGTCCCCCGTGCGCCCCGTCCGTCACCTGCGGCTCTCTCCGCGTGCGAATCTCCCGCACGGCGTAAATCCGCCGCCCCTGGCTTTCGAAATACGTCCTCGTCAGCACCTCGCCCAGCAGTCCCGTGCAGAACAGGATCACGCCCGTCACCAGCAGCAACGCCGCGAACACCATCAAAGGCCCGTGCTCCGCAATCAAATCGCGCGATGTCCAGATTTTCTCGATCGCCAACCCAAACAGAGTCCCGCCGCCCAGCCCCGCGCTGATGAGACCCCACTTGCCGAAGAAATGCATCGGCCGCGTGAAATATTTCAGCAAAAACCAGATCGTGAAAATGTCGAACATCACGCGGAACGTCCGGCTCAGCCCGTAATGGGACCCTCCCGCCGCCCTCGGCAGATTGCGGATCGGAACCTCGGCCACTCGGGCTCCATAAAACGCCGCCAGCGCCGGTATGAACCGGTGCAGCTCGCCGTACAGGTTCACGTCTTTCAAAATCTCCGCGCGATACGCCTTGAACGTGGTGCCGAAGTCCCGCAGCTCCACGCCCGATACCTGCGCCATCAGCCAGTTCGCGATCCGCGACGGAATTTTTCGCGTCACCGCATTGTCCAGCCGGTTCTTCCTCCAGCCGCTGGCGATATCGTAACCCTCATCGATTTTTTCGAGCAGCGCCGGAATATCCTCGGGCGCGTGCTGCAAATCGCCGTCGAGCGAAATGATGATGCTGCCCTGCGCCTCGTCGAATCCCGCCGCCAGCGCCGCCGTCTGCCCGAAATTCCGCCGCAGCCGGATGACTTTCAACCGGTGATCGGTCTCGACAAGATTCGCCAGCAGATCGAAACTCCGGTCCGTCGACGCATCGTCGGTAAAAATTATTTCGTAAGGCTTCCGCAGCCTCTCCAGCACGGCCGTCAGCCGGTCATAGAGCGGCAGAATCGAAGGCTCTTCATTGTGAATCGGAACGACAACAGACAGCATACGTACCTTTTATAGAATACCAGTGCGCTCTCCTGGCTACTGGCTCCCGGCTCCTGGCTCCTTCTTCGGCTCCTTCCCCGGCAAATTTTCAGGATTCTCATGCGCCCGCGCCCGGGCGGCTGCCACCAATGAGGAGGCCGTCATCCCCGCCGCCAGTTGCACCGTCGAATCCCCATACTTGTCGCGCATCTTGTCGACTGCCTGGAGCGTCTTCCTCCACCGCTCGGCCTTCCCCTCGTCCAGCAACGAAGTCTGCCCTTCGCCCGATTCCAGAGACTGCGCATAAACCCCCAGCAACCGAATCGCCCCTCCGCTCCACGCTTTGTGAAACAACTCCTTCACGGCTTCCGCCAGCTCCGTATCGATCTGCGTCGCATGATCCAAAGTCCGCGCCCGCGTGAACGTCGAAAAATCGGAATATCTCAACTTGATCTGCACCGTCCGCGCATACAGCGCATGATCCCTCAGCCTGCGCGCGACCATTTCCGACAGCCGCACCAGCATCGCGTCAAGGGTCTCTTTTTCGCGTGTGTCGACCGAAAACGTGTGCTCGTGGCTGATCGATTTCGGATCGTTTCCCTCGCCGACCTCCCCGTCAAACCACCCTCCCGCGTCGAGGCCCCGCGATTTTCCCGCCAGCGCCAGTCCCCATTTTCCGAACCTCGATTCAAGAAACAAATCTTCCAGCGCCGCCAGATCCCCCACCTTCCGAATCCCGCACGCGTTCAGATTCTTTTCCGTGACCTTCCCCACGCCCGGAATCTTCCGCACATCGAGCGGAGCCAGAAACTCCGCCTCCCGCCCCGGAATAATCCACAAAACTCCGTTGGGTTTCGCCTGGTCCGACGCGACCTTCGCCACCATCCTCGACGCCGCGATTCCAATGGAACAGTTCAAATCCGTCTCTTGCTTCACCAGCGCATGCAGCCGGTGCGCCGCTCGCAAAGGAGGCCCATGCAGCCGTTCGGTCCCCGTCAAATCGAGATAAGCCTCATCAATCGACGCCATCTCCACCCGAGGCGAAAAACTTTGCAGAATTTTGTACACCCGCCCGGAATAATCCATGTACCGGTCGCGATGCCCGTCCACAAAAATCGCCTGCGGGCACAATTTATAAGCGGTCCGCAGAGGCATCGCCGAATGCACGCCGAACTTCCGCGCCGCATACGATGCCGCCGAAACCACCCCCCGCTCGTTCGCTTTTCCGCCCACCACCACCGGCTTGCCCTTCAACGACGGATCGAACAGTTCCTCCACCGACACGAAAAACGCGTCCATGTCGAGATGAAAATATGTCCGCCCGGTCATCCATAATAATGATATGTGGTTTTTTCTCGCCTTAGCCCTGTTCGCCTCCGCGCCCCAGGTCGGTCAAATGGCGCCCGATTTCACCCTCCCCTCGCAAGACGGCTCGAAAATCAGCCTTCACGATTTCCGCGGTAAATGGGTCGTGCTCTATTTCTACCCCAAGGACGGCACCAGCGGCTGCACGCTAGAAGCCCACAACTTCCAGCGCGATATCGCGAAGTACCAGCAGCTCAACGCCGAAATCGTAGGCGTCAGCGTCGACACCCCGGATAGCCACAAACAGTTCTGCGCCAAACAGGACCTGCACTTCAAGCTCCTGGCCGATACGGAAAAGAAAGTCTCCGAAGCCTACGATTCGCTGATGATGATCATCCACTTTTCGTCCCGCAACACTTTTCTAATTTCGCCCGACGGCAAAATCGCGAAAGTATGGCTAGGCGTCAGCCCCGCCAAACATAGCGAAGAAGTCCTGGCAGCCCTCTCCGGCCTCAAAAAGTGACTTTCTTATCGGCGTTTATCCGCGTTCATCGGCGGCCAATTATTCTTCCCTAAAGCCCCATGATGTGAAACCCCGCGTCGACGAACAACACATCCCCCGTCACGCCCCGCCCCAGATCGCTAGCCAGAAACACCGCCATATCCGCGACCTCCGCCGGGTCCGTATTCCGCCGCAGCGGAGCCTTCGCCTGTACCAACTCTAAAATCTTCGAAAAATCCTTGATCCCCCGCGCCGACGCCGTCTTCACCGGACCCGCCGAAATCGCGTTCACGCGAATCTTCTTCTCGCCCAACTCGCTCGCCAGATACCGCACCGTCGCTTCGAGCCCCGCCTTCGCCACGCCCATCACGTTGTAATTGGTCAGCACCCGAGTCGACCCCAAATATGTGAGCGTCATCATCGCCCCACCCTCGGTCATCAGCGGAGCCGTAGCCCTCGCCACCGAAACCAAGGAGTAAACGCTCACCTCCTGCGCCAGCAAAAACCCATCCCGCGACGTCTCGACAAACGGCCGCGCCAAATCCTCGCGATTCGCGAACGCAATGCTATGCACCACCACATCCAGCCGCCCCAACTCCGCTAGCCGAGCCAGATCCTCCGCCTTAGTCACATCGCATTCAAGGATCCTAGAAGCCCCGATCTCCGCGCCGAGTTCCTCGACAGTCTGCCGCAACCTCTCGCCCTGATAAGTAAGGATGACCGTCGCGCCCTCCCGCCGAAACGCTTGGGCGATAGCGTAAGCAAGGCTCCACTTATTCGCAACCCCCAGGATGAGCGCGGTTTTCCCGTCCAGTAATTGAGGCATGAACCCTCTATTCTAGCCGGGTGGCGCGAGCTTCAGCTTGCAGCCTCGGCTTCAGCCGAGGACCGCCAACGTCGCACCTTCCGCCGAGCGCCACCAAGCGACCCCGCCAGGGTTTATTAGACGATTACATACTTTATCGTCTAATAAAAGGTTGGGTTCGTTTCAATTCTCGGTTGGTTTATGAAGCTGCTCGATAACCAGGGCGGTCCCGTCGCGCTTCTCTGGCCTGAGCCGAAGACCGATTGCACCGACTGCATCAAATGTGGAGGTGACAGCGGCCTCTGTCCGTTTCACGATTTCGGGCGTCGCATCGGCCGGCAGATCCCTGGGGTTTCCAGCACTGATATAGGGAAACGTGAAATCGAACTTGCCCGCCAATCCAGTTTTGTCGATAACAAGGGCATTCAGGTCAGGTCTTCTCCCGAGAAGCCCCGAAAAATGCTCCATTGTTTCTCCTTTAACGACCACCTTCTCATCGGAGCGCGTAAAGGAATACTCGGTTCCAGGGGCACTGGGATTCAGTATCGCGCCGGATTTCGCCTGTTCCAGAATATAAACGGTTTGCTGCACGGTTTCTTCGTGCGCCACAAGGCCGAAGCGATCACGAAAAAGCGCAAGCATTGGTGTTGCAAGTTCATCTTCCGTGATCTCGCTTTCTGTCCTGGCATCGACGTCGTATAGATCGCCGAGCCACGATGGAGCACCTTTGATCGCGGCGGGCACGTAGCTGAGTGTCAGCCTCAACAGCAATTCGACCGTCACATTGTGGCACACAAAGAGATGACCGCCTGGCAACACCTTGCAAGACGCCCGCTGAGCGCCCGGCTTGGACGGTTTTATTGACGCTACATCAAACACGGAGGCACCGTCGGCAGGAAACCAGAGGCAACAAATTGCCATCATGACTGGAAGTGCTGCCTTAAAGTTCATTCTGCTATGTTGTCACACACGAACCGGCTACAGCGCCCCCCTGTGAAAATCCGGCCTTATGAATGAGCGGACAAAGCCGTTGCGCCACTTCCGATAATCCGGACGTTATGTAAACTAGTGGCCTGTCGCGAAGAAATCGTTACTGTTGTGCGATCCCCTCCATAACTGTCGGGGTTCCATTTGGTGTGTGGAACCCCGACAGTGATGGAGGGGATACAGTAACGATCTGGCCGCGACAAGCCACTAGCGGCTGGATTGCGGGTACAGAACCAGAACGACGTCACCGCGGCGGCAGGTCATCGTAAACAGCCATTTCCGGCCGATCCCAATCCTCGGCGAACGCGGCCAATCGATGCCGAAGGTCCGCCGCCTGACCGTTATCGATGCCGCGTTCGCGAAGATCGACAGGCTCTGTTGAAGGATCGATCCATGTCACGATCACACGCGAGCCTTCGGCCTCGGTGAGAGGCTCGACCAGCTCCACTTTCCCGTTGCGATAGATCCCTTCCACAGACTTGACCATGGTTTCAGTATCTCTCACCGAACCCGCATCGGCTTCCCACCCGCCTCCTTGCTCCTCTGCGCCGCATCCATGAACGCGAACATCTCCAGCGTGTCGGAGTTCGCCACTGGAACCTTCCCAGTCTCGAAAAATTTCACGATCTCCCGCACCAGTCCCTCGTAATCCGTATGCGGCTTCGACGGACTCACCGCGACCCCGTCCTTGCGAAACACGACCGCCCCATAAGTCCCATAAGGCCGCAGTGCCCGCACCGTCCCGATCCTTCCGTCTTTCCATTTGCAGGCGATCTCATCCGAATCCGCCCCCGCGACGCGCGTCACCTCTTCGCACCCCGGCCCCATCAGCGTAAATAAAATTTCTATCGGATGAACCGCGTACCAGGACAACTCCAGTTGATGATGCTCCTCAAACGGCCCCGGCCCCCACGTAATCGCCCCCAATATTCCAGGCCCCTCTACCGAAGAGACAATCTCCGAATACCGCAAGCTGGACGCGCTGAACCAGGGAACATTGGCTTCTTTCGCCAGCCGCGCGATCTCCCGGGCATCGGCCAACGTCGACGCCAGTGGCTTGTCGATAAACACCGGCTTCTTCGCCGCCAGCACCTGCTTAAATTGCGATAAGTGCGTGCGCCCGTCGATACTCAACAACAAAATCGCATCGACCTTTTTCGCCAGCGTCGGGATATCGTTCACCATCTCGACCCCGAACTTGGTCTGCAACTCCTCGGCGTATTTGTCGACGCGCGTCCGGCTCGACTCCACGTCCGCGCTGCCGCCTTTGTACGCCGCGACGATCTTCGCGCCCGGCACTTTCCCGCCATTCAGCAGCGTGGCAAACGCCCCCGCGTGCGACGTATCGGTTCCAATGATGCCGAGCCTCAGGTCGGCCGCGAGCATTAGAAGTGGGAGCAGCATGACCGGCATTGTACACTACTGGTTGGATCTTCTTACCCCGTTGATGTACGTGAAAGGCGTCGGCCCCGCCCGCGCGGCGATGCTCGAAGCGAAAGGCCTCAAGGTTGTCGAGGATCTCCTCATCTACCCGCCGTTCCGCTACGAGGACCGCAGCAACGTAAAAACCATTCGCGACCTCGCCCCCGGCGAAATGGCGACCGTTCTGGCCGAGGTCCGCTCCACCAAGGTTTCCGGCTTCCAGCGCCGCAATTTAGGCCTGTTTCAGGCCACATTTACCGACGCCTCGCGAGGCGTCCTGTCCGCGAAGTGGTTCCACGGCGCATATCTCAACGATGTCCTCGCACCCGGCCAAAAAATCGCGCTGTTCGGAAAAATCGAGTTCGACAACTACTCCGGCAACCTGTCCATCATGCATCCCGAGTTCGAAATTCTATCGGATGACGACGATGGCCTGCACACCGGCCGCATCGTTCCGATTTACACGGCCGTCGGCAAAGTGACGACGCGCGTTTTTCGCACCCTGATCGACCGCATCCTCAAAAGCATTGACCCGATCGCGGATCCCCTGCCGCGGCGCATCATGGACCAACTAAAACTGCCCGATTTATGGACCGCGATCAAAACTTTGCACTTCCCGCCGGTCGACTCCGACCTGCGATTGCTGAATGCGTTCCGCTCCCCCGCCCAGTTCCGTCTGATTTTCGAAGAATTTTTCTGGCTCGAATGCGGCCTCGAATTAAAACGCGCCAGAGCCCGCCTGGACCCCGGAATCGGCTTCGCTCTCACCGACCGGGTCCGCTCAAAAATCCTCGAAATGCTGCCGTTCAAGCCCACCGGCGCGCAGAAGCGAGTGCTCAAGCAAATCGCCGACGATATGGCCGCGCCGCATCCCATGTACCGCCTGCTGCAAGGCGACGTCGGCAGCGGAAAGACGCTGGTGGCGGCAGAAGCGGCCATCATCGCCATCGAAAACGGTTTTCAAACAGCCGTGCTGGCGCCGACCGAAATCCTGGCGACGCAGCACTTTTTCTATTTCAAAAAACTGTTCCAGAAGCTGGGGTACGTGACGATTCTGCTCACCGGCTCGAACACCCAAAAAGAAAAAGCGGGGTTGCGAAAACTTGCCGCGTCCGGCCTCGCGCACGTCATCTGCGGCACCCATGCGCTACTCGAAGCCGGTGTCGAATTCAAGAAACTCGGCCTCGCAATCGTCGACGAACAACATCGTTTCGGCGTCGAACAGCGCCAGAAACTGATGGAAAAAGGCTCGCATCCCGACGTTCTGGTCATGACCGCGACCCCGATTCCTCGCACCTTGGCGTTGACCATTTACGGCGATCTGGACGTAAGCATCATCGACGAGCTGCCTCCCGGCCGCAAGCCGATTCTGACCAAGCAGGTGGACGACGCCAAGGTCGAGCAGGTGTATTCCTTCCTCAAAAAACAGATCGACCTCGGCCGCCAGGCGTACGTCGTTTATCCCGTGATCGAGGAGTCCGAAACCCAGGCCATGAAGGCCGCGCAAAAGATGCATGAGCATCTTTCGACCATCGTGTTTCCGACCCTGAAAGTCGGTCTGCTGCACGGCAAACTGAAAACCGACGACAAGGAATCGGCCATGGAGAAGTTCCAGCGCGGCGAAACGCAAATCCTCGTCTCGACCACCGTGATCGAGGTCGGCGTGGATGTTCCCAACGCTACAGTCATGGTCATCGAGCAGGCGGAGCGCTTCGGCCTCGCCCAGTTGCATCAGCTCCGCGGGCGCGTCGGGCGAGGCGGTGAACAGAGCTACTGCATCCTGGTCACCGGCAAAATGAGCGACACCGGCCGCGAGCGCATTCGAACGCTGGTCGATTCGAACGACGGTTTTTACATCGCCGAAATGGACATGAAGCTGCGCGGGCCGGGCGAGTTTTTCGGCACCCGCCAATCGGGACTCCCCGCGTTTCAGATCGGCAACATTCTGCGCGACGCCGATGTGCTCGAAATCGCCAGGAATGAGGCGGCGGCGTTCGTGTCGCACCCGCCATCGGAAGACGAGTTGCGGCGCGGCGTCCAGTTCATCCGCGACCACTGGCAGCGTCGTTACGGGCTGGTCCTGGTCGGATAAATATGCGTGTCATCGGTGGTGAATTCCGCAGCAGGGTTCTTAAAAGCTTATCTGGAGATGCCGTGCGCCCGACGCCCGACAGGATGCGCGAGTCCTTGTTCAGCATCCTCGCGCCCCGCGTCCAAGGTGCGATTTTCTTGGACCTTTACGCCGGGACCGGCGCGGTCGGCATCGAAGCGCTCAGCCGCGGCGCGGAGCGCGCGATTTTTGTCGAGCACAATCTGGCCGCGGTCGAGGTGATTCGCGCGAATCTAAAATCGCTGAGGCTCGAGCAGCAGAGCACCATCTGGCATGGCCGCGCAGCGAGCGTGATCCCGAAGATCGAAACCGCGGACATCGCTTTTCTCGATCCGCCTTACCCGCTGGAGCACGAGTACGAAAAAGCCCTCCTCGCTCTGGCCGATGAGCCGCCCGGCCTGGTCATCGCGCAGCATTCCTCGCGCTTTGCGATCAAAGAAAGCTATGGGGCGCTCAAGAGGACTCGCGTAGTGAAGCAGGGCGAGAACACGCTGAGTTTCTTTGGCGTGCAGCTCGACTAGTGGCTTGTCGCAAAGAAATCGTTACCGTTGTGCAATCCCCTCCATAACTGTCGGGGTTCCATTTGGTGTGTGGAACCCCGACAGTAATGGAGGGGATACAGTAACGATCTGGCTACGACAGGCGACTAAGCTGTTTTCCTCCGCCAAAGCTGGAAGATCGCCAGGCCGAGAAGCCCCGCCGTGACCAGATACACCGACGAAGGCGCAGGCGTTGCCGTCGGCGTTGTCGTTGTCGGCGCGACGATATTCAGAACGAACGAGTCGGCCGTGCCTCCGGATCCCCAGGTGTAGGTGTAGGTTCCAGCCGTCAGCCCTAAGCCGGCCAACGTTTGATTGTTCCACGTTGCGGTTGCCGACAGAGCCGAGCCTGAAACGTAGCCGTTCGGCACGTACAATCCCTGGCCCCCAAGGTTGGCGATGAGCGTCGTCACCGTCCCGGTTCCCAGGTTCGCGAAGATTTGCGGACCCGATCCGAAACTTGTGGGACCGGAGATCCCGGTCAGCAACTCGACAAAAGAATTTGGGCCAACGCTGATCACCCCGTCCGAAGGCCACACATTCGACCCGTCCAGTGCCGTGCCGGATATGGTGAGTGCCGCGGTGTTGATGGACCCGGAACCCGTGGCGATGACGCTGCTGCCAGTCTGATTCACGTTCAGCGTGTACGACGCTTGCGCATTCGGGATCAAGGTGAACGCCAAAACAAATGCGCTACCCAAGCTTGCCCTATTGAAATTCATGCTAAGATCCCTCCGCTGGATCACCGCTATCATACTCCAAAGTCCGGAAAAAAACTTCCGCCTCTGAACTACTGCGCCAGCGTCACCGGATTCGACGCGCCCTTGGAGTTGGTCAGCGTCACCGTCACGCTCACCACCGCCGTCGATTGCGTGCTCAGCGAAAACGGCGCAGTCAGCGTGAACTGCGTGCCGTAGGGATTCGATTGCGCGGTGTTCGTCCACCACGTCGAAAACGACGTCGCCAGCGGCACCGTGATGTCGCCCGACGTGAAGGTCACGCCCTGTGCCGGGGCAAAGTGGAACAGGCCGCTCACCATGTCCCTGGTCGAGGAGAATCCAACCACCGTGACGGTGATGCCGCCCGGCGTCTGCTGGAAACTCACGCTGCTGATGAAGGGAACTCCTGAGGTGTTGACGATGGTCTTGGTTGTGCTGCTGATGGAGACTCCGTTCACCGCCAGGCCGGTGGTCAGCGTGATGGTTCCCGCGGTAGTTCCCGTGATGATCGTGGGGTTGGCTCCCGCGGCGAACGTCGGCGTGGTGCTGCCCGCGGGGATGGTGAAATTGATCGTGCAGGTATGCGGGACGCCAGTGGTGCAAACGCTGCCGGAGGCAAACTGAATCATCTGATCGTCGACGCCCGTGGACGGTGTCACCGACGGCGCGAACGTCAGCGCCAGGGCTCCGGAAATAGCCACCGGATAAGCCGTGCCGATGGCGACGGTCACCGGGAGCTGCTGCATGAATCCCGATGCCGGACCACCCAGGGTAACGGTTACGGTGGGCGTGGCGGGAAGGTTCGCGGTCAGCGTGAGGCCGTCGTTCACCATGGTTCCAGCCGAGTCCGTCACGGTGATGGTGAAGTTCCCGGTAACAGCCCCGGTCGCGGTGCCGGAAATGGTATGCGTGGATGCGTTAAACGAAAATCCCGCGGGTAGAGCGCCCAGCGTCAGCGCGAAGGTATACGGCGCGATGCCTCCGGAGGCGGTCAGCACCTGCGAGTACGGCACATTGACGGTGGCCGTGGCCAAAGTGGTGGGCGTCACCGTGAGCGGCGCGACCGTCGCCGTCAGTGTCAGAGCCAGCGTGACGATGCGCCCCGACGCGTCGGTCACCGTGATGGTGAAGCTTCCGCTCTCCGCCGCCGCGGCCGTTCCCGCGATGGTCGCAGTGGATGCGGTAAACGTAAATCCGGCCGGCAGGGTGCCCGTCAATGCGAATGTATACGGCGCTTTCCCTCCAGCGGCAGTGAATTTCTGGGTGAACGCGGTGCCGACAGTGGCCGCCGGCAGGGTTGTCGGCGTGACCGTAAGCGCGGTCGCGGTGGCGATCGAAAGAGCCTGCTTGGCCGTACCCTTTCCGGCGTCGGTCACGGTAACGGTGAACGAAGAAGTCGCGGCGGCGGTGGGCGTGCCGCTAATGACTCCGGTGGACGGGGCTAGCGTCAGCCCCGCGGGCAGCGTGCCCGTGGTGACGGCCCAGGTATAAGGAGTCGTCCCTCCGGTGGCGGCCAGCGTCTGCGAATAGGCCGTGCCGATGGTCCCGTCGGGCAGGGAAGTGGTCGTGATCGTCACCGGCCCGTTGACGGCGAGCGTAAACGCCGCTTGTCCGGTGATTCTATTGGAATCGGTTGCGGTCACCGTGAAGGTAGCCGAGCCAGGCAAAGTCGGCGTGCCGCTAATGATTCCGGTGCTCGCGCCCAGCGTCAGGCCCACGGGCAGGCTTCCTGCGGTAACGGCCCAGTTGTAGGGCGCCTGTCCTCCCGTGGCGGTCAATGTCTGCGAATAAGCCGTGTTGAAGGCCGCGTTCGGCAGAGCGGCCGGCGTGATGACGATGTTGCCGCCGATCGTGATCGAAACAGTCCCGGTCGCGGTATTGGCGTTGTTATCGGTCACCATCAGCTCGAACGGAAACGTGCCGGAAGCGGTCGGAGTGCCCGAAATGCGTCCGAAGACGCCATCGAGAACGAGCCCTGGAGGCAGGTTGCCGGGTCCCGTCGTCACCACCACCCAACGATACGGAGGCTGGCCTCCGCCGGCTTGCAGCGTCTGCGTGGGATAGACCACGTTTATCGTGCCGGCTGGAAGAGTCGTCGTGAGAACGCTGAGAGCCGTCGAAACCGTGATCGTGAAAAGCTTTGACGCCGTCAGCCCCTCGCTGTCGGTCAGCAGAACGCTGAGCGTGAACTGCCCGGTGGCAATAGGCTTGCCGGAGATGATTCCGGTGGACGCGCCAATGGTGAGGCCGTCGTTCCCGGTGCTGGTGAACGACCAGGTATAGGGAGGCGTGCCTCCCGTGCCGGTCAGCGTAGTCGAGTACGGCGTACTCAGGGACGCGACGGGCAGAGACGTCTGGATGATCGCCAGTCCGCCGACATTGATTGTGATGGAGAGAATCTGGGTCAGCGACTGGCCGTTGTTAAATGTATTGGCCGGCGTCAGCGCGATTTGAAAGTTGGCAGTTCCGGCAGCGATGGGAGTGCCGCTGATGATTCCGGTTTGCGCATTGATCTGGAGGCCCAAAGGCAAGGTTCCGCTGGAGACGGACCAGGTGTAGCCCTGACAATTGGTACAAACCATTTGGGCCATGTACGGCACATTGACGGCGCCGTTGGGCAGAGAAGTGGTGTTGATGACCGGTCCGCCGCTGGTGGAGTTGATGGTGATCGACACCTGGACGCTGGCGCTATTCTCCTGACTGTCGGTGACGTTCAGAATGAAGGCATAGGTCCCCGCCGTGGTGGGCGTGCCCAGAATGGTTGCGCCGCTGATGCCCAGGCCCGGCGGCAGGCCCGTGGAAACGGACCAGTTGTAAGGAGGCACGCCGCCGGTGGCCGATAGCGTCTGGGTCGGATATTGGACGTTTACCGTGCCGGTGGGGAACGAAGTGGAGGTAATGGTCAGTGGCCTGAACTGCGCATGCGCGACTCCGAGAAACAACAGAACCCCGACAGTAATGGAGGGGATAAATCCGCGCGTCATTGTCGCCCCCCCGCCAAGCCCAATGCCGCTGGCACAATCAGCACCGAGCCTTGCGCCGCGTCGAACAGCTTCAGTTCATGGCGTCCAGGCGCGTTCAATCGGAACAGCGCGCCGCCCAGGCCGTCGAGCCCGGTGGGCGAACAACCGCAGTCGACCGCTGTAGCGTTGGAGAGATTGACCAGCGTTCCCGCGCCATCGGCCATGACCACCACGCGGTTATCGAACGACGCGGCAATCGCGCGCGGCGATAACGAGAGCGCGGAGTAATCGTACAGCACGGACATTTGCGTAGCCCCGCCGACGTCGGCGATGGTTGTCGCGCGCGAAGCCGTCGCCAGCGCCAGATCGTGATTGTTATGGAAGAAGGAGAGAGACACCACGCCAGGGTCGGTTTGCAAGGGGATCACGACTCCGGATGGTCCAAACGCGTAGACGCCCGCCGCCCACAGGCCCACGGTCCACTGCCCGTCGTCACTGACGGCAATCGACATCGGGGATGCGTTGAGGAACGACACATCGATGGTCTCGACCGCGGGCGAATCCGGAAGTCCCGTGACGATTTGGAGTTTCCCGGTCAAAGGGAACCACAATGCGGCGGAAGATCCGCTGGGGCTGATGGCCAGCGCGTCGGGACTGGTCGCTGCACCGCTGACGGTCGCCAGCCCGGACGCGGGTTTATAAACCATCAGCTCGCCCGTATCCGCGGCCGTAACCAGCGCGAATTTCTGACTGGGGGCGATGGCCGTAAGCGCGAAATTGCGCCCGGCGTCGAGCGGCGCGCCGATGGCTCCGGCCGCCGGCAATCCGTACATCGGACGGATGTGGGCGCCTTCGGGGACGTAACCGATAAGGGGTCCGCCGACCTGAGCCGGCAACGCACTACAGAGGCTCAAAAAAATCAGGGTGCGCATTAGTGAGGGGCTCCTACGCTGGGCGTGCCGGGCGTAATCGTGATCGCGCTCGCAGTCGACATCGACCCGCTGGAACTGCCGCCATGCGTCGCGACCAGGACCCCGGCCACGGCTCCGCCGGCGATGGCCGCGACAATCAGCACTTTCGCCGTGGTGGACAGTCCTCCGCCGACGTTCGCGCCCACTACGTTCATTTGCGTGATGGTGGCGCTGGCCGTCAGTCCGTTGGCCGACGCGGTAACGCGAATCTGCATCTGTCCGGTCTGATGATTGGGGACGATGCCTTTGGCGGCCGCGCGTCCCAGACTGTCTGTAGTGACGGTCAGGGTTTGCGAGCCGTTGGCGAACGTGCCTCCGGGCCCGGTAGTGGGCAGGAAGAAGACCACCGCCGCGCCCGCGATGGGTTTGTGATTTTCGTCCTCCACCTGCACGATGGGTTCGCGGTTCACGCGCTGCTTGACATTGTTGAGCGCGCCTTCTCCTTCGACGATATTGATGATCAGCTTGGGCGCTTCCTGCGCGCCAAGATTCGTCAGCAGAACGCAGCTCACGAGAGCGGCAAGCTTCATTGCTCCTCCGATTCACAAAGTAACACTAACCCTAAGTGATGCGCTGGAGTCACGGAGTGTTTCAGAGTATCTAGTAGCTTGTCGCTGCCAGATCGTTACTATATCCCCTCCATCACAGAAATGGAGGGGATGGCACAACGGTAACGATTTCTTCGCGACAAGCCACCAAACACCTCCCGTGTGGGGCCGGCTATACAGCCGGCAGCCGCCCTTTCAAGGCGGCTCTTGTTCCTACTCGTGCCTCAGCGCCTCAATCGGATCCACCCGCATCGCCCGCCGCGCCGGAATCAAACAGCCCCCCGCAGCCGCCAGCGTCAACACCAGCGCGGTGAGGACAAACGTAAGCGGATCGGACGGCGAGACGTCCACCAGCAGGGATTTCAGGACCTTGGTGACGGCCAACGCAGCCGCCAGCCCGATGACCAGTCCGATAGCGAGCTGCGTCATGCCCTGCGAAAACACCAGCCTCATGACGTTGGAACTGGTCGCCCCCAGCGCCATCCGGACCCCGATTTCCTGAGTCCGCTGGCTCACCGAGTGCGCGATCACCGCATACAGTCCCACCGAGGCGAGCATCAGCGCGATCGCCGCGAAGATCGCGAACAGGCTCCCGAACACGCGGTAAGGCCAGTTGCGCTGCTCCATTTGCTCGTCCATGGTGCGCAGGTTGAGGACCGGCAGTCCGTCGTCAATCGCTTGCACCTCGCGCCGGAACGCCTGCTTGAGCGTCGAAGGCGGCACCGACGTCCGCGCCGCGACCGACATGCTGGAGGCAATTTCCTGGCGATAGGGGATATAAATGACCGGGTCGCGCTTCTCTCTGGACTGGTTGCTGTACGGGATGTTCGGGACCACCCCGACAATCGTCAGCCAAGGCTGCGCGACGTCCTTTTTATACAGGCGCAGCCGCCGCCCGAGCGGATTTTCGTCTTTCAGGATGCCCTGCGCAAACTGCCGGTTCACCAGCACCGTCAGCGAGGAAGGCAGCCCGTCGGCGTCGGTGAAGTCGCGCCCCGCGAGGATCTGGTCGCCCATCACCCGGAAATAATCTGGCGTGGTGATCACCGCGTCGATCTGAGGACGCCGCCGCGCGTCCGGCTGCGGCTCGCCTTCAATTTCGTACGGGAAGTCCCACGATCCGGTAAGAGGCATGTTGGAGGTCACCGTGGACGCTTCAACCCCTGGCAGCGCGGCGATGCGCGTATTCAGGCGCTCGAAGAACGCCAATTGCTGCTCAGGCTTCAGATAGTTCGCGTTCGGCAGTTGAATCCACATGGTCAGAATGTTGTCGTTCCGGATGCCGATGTCCCCGCGATACGCGTTCAAAAAGCTGCGAATCATGAGCCCTGCCCCCGCCAGCAGCACCACCGCCAGCGCCATCTCGACAACCACCAGAAGCCCCGAGAGATATTTCCCGCGCCCTCCGCCGCTCGACCCGCGCCCCCCGTCCTTGAGCGACGTGTTCACGTCAAGCTTCGAAAGGCGGAGCGCCGGCGCGAGCCCGAACAGCAGCCCCGTGCCGATGGTAATGACGGCCAGATAAATCAACGCCCGCCCGTCCATTGAAAAATCGAGTGACGGAGGCTTGCCATTCGGGATCACCGCGTTGTCAAACGTCCGGATGCCCCAGATGGCGATCATCCATCCGATCAGCCCTCCGGCGACGGAAAGGATCAGGCTCTCGACGAGAAGTTGCCGGATGATTCTCCATCGTCCCGCGCCCAGCGCCACGCGAATGGAAATTTCGCGCATCCGGCTGACCGCCCGCCCCAGTTGCAGATTCGCCACGTTGGCGCACGCGATCAGCAGCACAAATCCCACCGCCCCCAGCATGGCGGTGAAGATGATTTTGATCTCGCCGTCGCCGCTGCCGCCGAAGTAGTCGTTGTAATCGATCACCCGTCCGCCGATGTTCTTATTCGTGATCGGATACGCAGCCGCAACCCGCTGCATCACGGTATTGACTTCGGTGCTCGCCGATTTAAGAATCGACGGATTCGCCACGTGCCCATAAAGAGTGAAGCGCCGGTTTTCCCGCTTCATGTACTCGTCCTTGAGCACCAGCGGCTTCCAGACTTCGGTCTCGCGAGGGAAGTCCAACCGCTGCGGCATCACGCCGATAATGGTCGTCGGCTCTTCATCGATCCTCACCGTGCGCCCGATCACGGATAGGTCCTTGCCATAGCGATTCTCCCAGACCTTGTAGCTCAAAATAGCCACCGGCGCGGCGCCCGGCTGTTCGTCGGCCGGAAGAAAATCGCGCCCCGCGATCGGTTTCTGTCCGATCAGCGAAAACGTGTTGGCTGAAACGCGCGCCCCGTGATACCCCTCCGGCGACGCCGTATGATCGCTGATATTGGCCGACACATCGGTGCTGGCCCCGACCGCATCAAACGACTTCAACTGCGCGCGCAGTTCCAGGTAATCGGGATAGGAGAAAGCGTTGTACCACCGAGGCTTCGTGGAATTGGTGGAGATGATATAGAGGACGTGGTCGCTGTTTGCGAACGGCAGATTCTTAAAAAGGACGGCGTTGGACAGCGAGAAAACAGTCGCATTAACGCCGATGCCAAGCGCCAGAGCCGTAATCGCGACAGCCGTGAATCCCGGATTCTTAGAAAGAGTGCGCAGCCCGAAGCGGAGGTCTTCCAGAAGGCTCATGTAGGGGGAAGACGGGAATGGGGAAGGTTTTGTTCCAGGTTTGACGTATAAATGGACAATCGGTTACGGTAAGGCATGGTAATCGACCTGAAGCCGGAACAGCAGCGAGTCATCGACCACGCGATCCAGTCGGGTGCCTACCGGGACCCTGCCGAGGTTGTCGATCAAGGCATTTGAGATCATCCGCGAGCAGCTTGAGCCGACAGACTGGATGCTCGACCAGCGCGAAGCGGTCGCCCCGCATATCGAAAAAGGTTTTGCCCAAGCCGAGCGCGGCGAATTGATCGACTGTGACGCAGCTGTCGAAATGCTGCAACAGCGGCGGAGCGAAATCTAGCCGAGGCTATCGCGGGCCTCTAACACTTAGTAGAGGACGCCCGATATTATCGGTCGGCAACTTAGAAATGTCGTGGAGGGAAGCGATCCCCTGCCAACTCACGGATGCATTGTACCAACGGGATGGTCTCATCTTACGGAACCAGTACCGTAAGCTCCGAAAACACCTCGAAGTCATCGGCATTGAACGTGTAAATTCGCTGAATCCCATTCGCCTGCATGGTCGCGACGATCTGCAGATCGAAGACGCCTGCTCCGACGACTGGTCGGCGCTCTAGTGCTGTGACCGGATGAATGGTTGGTTTTTATCCGGACGACGAGGCGCCGTGGAGCCCCATGCGTCAGCTTGGGGCTATTACGGTTCCCAGTGCAAGCCCCAAGCTGACGCATGGGGCTGAGTGCCAACAAATCATCCGGTCACGGC
>Ga0182024_10002478_pt1 | contig 45669 bp, 36 predicted proteins | sample P32metaG_FD_120480 | JGI IMG/M metagenome (GOLD analysis project Ga0182024, IMG submission 120480) | Permafrost microbial communities from Stordalen Mire, Sweden - P3-2 metaG (Illumina Assembly) | ecosystem: Environmental > Terrestrial > Soil > Wetlands > Permafrost | place: Sweden: Stordalen... | reverse complement strand
GCGCTGACCTGCCACCTGGTGATGCCGCAGGGCTATCCGGAGGCGGATTTCTTCGACCGCGTCTACGCCGAGCTGCTGCACCGCTTCGGCATCGAGCACCCGACCATCCAGATCGAGCTCGGCGACCGTCCCTGCAAGCTGTCGCCGGCTCACATCGTCTGACGCGCGCTCGCGGCCAGTGCGCCGCGCACCAGCGCGGCATAAAACCACTCCGACGGATTTTTCGGGCGGGCGAGCCCCAGACGTTCGAGACATTCGTTGTCTTGCGGGCGAGACGACAGGCCCTGCATCAGCAGCACCGCGAGTTTTCCCGGCGAGGCCTCCTTGAGCGCCTGCAGCGCGGGGATGAGGCGCTGCTCGACTTCGGTGAAATCGGTGCCGAATGGAAACGCCGGCAGCAGGCCGGCATCGGCAGCCGGCCGCAGCGTGCGCTCGATCGCCTCGGGCGTATTGTCGCGCGCCGACTTCGGCAGCTCGAACGAACGCTCGAGCTTGCCCGCATCCTTGGCGGCACGAATGAGCTCGTCCTGGAAGCGCGCATCGGTGATCGCCAGCATCGCGGCGACCACGTCGCGGTCGCTTTTGCCGCGGATGTCGGCGATGCCGTATTCGGTGACGATCATGTCGCGCAGGTGGCGCGGGATGGTGGTATGGCCGTAGCGCCAGCGGATGTTGGATTGCGCCCTGCCCTTCGCCGTGCGCGTCGCATGCAGCACGATGGCCGAGCGCGCGTCCTCGAGCGCAAAGCCCTGGGCGATGAAATTGTACTGGCCGCCGACGCCGCTGACGATGCGGCCGTCCTCCAGGCCGTCGGAAATCACGTCGCCCAGCACGGTCGCCATCATGGCGTCGTTGAGAAAGCGCGCATCCTTTCGCGCGCGACGCTTGGCCCCCTCGTCGTGGTAGATCTCGTTGACGTAGGAGATCGAGGTCATGCCGAACTTTTGCACGATCTCGCGCGGCATCTCGCGCAGCGCCCGATAGAAGGCGCGCGAGCCGATAAAAAAGCCGGCATGCAGCACCACGCCGTCGACCTCGCGCTTGAGAATCCCGGCGCGATAGAGATCAAGCATGCCTTCGACGAACAATTCGCTGCAGCCGTAGAGGCCGATGTCGAAGCGCTCGGTATGGACGGCGGGTTCGCGGGCGGGATCATAGCCGAGCTGCGCGAGCAGCTTGCAGTAGGCGTCGTTGTTGCGCTGGCGGAGCATCAGGCCCTGCGCCACCGCATCGCCGATCGAGCCGATGCCGATCTGCAGCGTGCCGCCGTCCGGCACGATGCTCGCGGCGTGCAGCCCGGCGGCATAGTCGGCGAGCGCGACCGGCTCGCGCGGTGGTGCAAACAGCGCAAAATCGGTCGCCGCACCGTCGAGGATGCAATCGAGCTCGGTGCCGGCGATGGCGGCGTCGCCGGGCATGAACGGCAGCTCCGAGTTGGTCTGTCCGGCGAACAGAAAGTCGGCGCGGCCGGCGCGGCGCAGCGCCAGCAGATCGACCGTGAGATCGGGATTGCAGCTCAGGCTGTAGGGCAGCGCCGCTTCGCCGGCGCGATGCACCACGAGTTGCGCGACGACGTTGACGCCGCGCTGGAGGACGTAGCGCAGCGCATGCGTGTAGTTGGCGTAGATATAGTGCTGCTGCGCGTAGGGCGAGCCGAGCCATTGCCCGGCCTCGAAGAAGAATTCATTGATCTGGACGTTGTCGGGAACGCGGCCGCTGCGGATCGCCGCCGCGTAATCGAGCGCCGGATAGCCGGCGAACACGCGCTGGGCGACCGGATCGAGGAAGCGGCGCTCCAGCTCGCTCTTGGCGCGCGGCGCCTCGAGCGTCAGCGCGGTGAATATGGTCAGCCGGATCGCGCTGTCCGCTGCGGCCCTGGCGTAGAGCGCATTGGCGATGTGATTGGCCTTGCCGAGACCGAGCGGCAAAGCGAGCACGATGGTGCGGCCCACTCTTTCGATGATCGTATCGGCAAGCCGCGCCGGATCGGCGAAAGTCTGCGGGGGCGCCGCCGAATGGATCATTGCAGCGTGTCCCAGCCCGGATCGGGCTGGAACCGCGGTCCGTAGGTCGCGGCGAGGCGCTTGAGCGTGTCGCGCACGTCGGCGATGCCGCGCGTTCTCGCATAGTGCATCGGCCCGCCGCGGAACGGCGCAAAGCCGGTGGCGAAGATCATCGCGCCGTCGACGATCTTCTCGTCGGCGACGATGCCTTCGCGCAGGCAGGTGACGCAGACGTCGAGCATGGGCAGGATCATCCGGTCGACCGTATCGGCCGGCGCCGGCTCGGTCTCGCCGCGCGATTTGACCGCGTGGCCGTCCTTCCAATCATAGAGGCCCTTGCCGCTCTTTTTGCCGAGTTCGCCCTTGGCGACCTTGTCCTTGAGCCATTGCGGTGGATCGGGCATGTCGTGCTTGAGGTTCGCCCGCAGCATCTCGGCGACGTGCAGGCAGATGTCGAGCCCGACGTCGTCGGCCAGTTCGATGGGCCCCATCGGCATGCCGAAGTCCTCGGCGGCCTTGTCGATCGCTTCCTTCTTCATGCCGCCATCGAGCAGCACCAGGGCTTCGAGCAGGTAGGGCGTCAGCGCGCGGTTGACCAAAAAACCGGGCGCGCTCTTGACCGGCGCCGGCAGCCGGTCGATGCGGCCGAGGAAGGCGCGGGCGGCGGCGAGCACGTCGTCGGCGACCTGGTCGTGGCTGACCACCTCGACCAGCTGCATGCGCGACACCGGATTGAAGAAATGGATGCCGACCAGCCGCTCCGGCCGCGGCAGTCCCTCGCGCAACTGCTCGAGCGGGATGCTCGACGTGTTGGTGGCGAGGATGGCGTCCGGCTTCATCTTCGGCTCGATGCCGGCGAAGATCTTGCGCTTGAGGTCGAGAACCTCCGGCACCGCCTCGATGATCAGGTCGGCGGTCGAGACGCCTTCGCCCTTGAGGTCGGGAATGAGGCGGTCGAGCGAGTCGCGGACCCGGCGGCGGTTGTCGCGGCCGATGATGGCGTAAAGGTCGGCGGCGCGCTTGACGGCGCCGGCGATCGGCTCAGGCTTGGTGTCGCCGAGGCTGACGACAAAGCCGTGCCATGCGCACCATGCGGCGATGTCGCCGCCCATGGCGCCGGCGCCAATCACGTGCACGCGGCGGCCGTCCCACTTGGCGTCGGCGAGACTCTTGAGATTCTCGCGCAGGAAGAACACGCGCACGAGATTCTGCACGGTGTCGGTGACGAGGAGCCTGGCGAAGGACGAAATCTCCGCCTTCTGCATGGCTGCGGCATTGCCGCCGTGCGCGACCCAGAGATCGATCAACGCGTAGGGCGCGGGATAATGCGCGCGCGGCGCCTTCTTGGCGGTCTCGCTGCGCATGCGCGAAGCGAGGAGCTTCCGCGCCGGCTCCAGATTCATGAGCGAGGCGAGCATGCCCTGCTTCGCCGGCACGATCTCGCCGCCCACCGCCGACTTCACGGCGGCGCGCACGTGGCGTTCCTGCGTGACGGCATCGACCAGGCCCAGCGCCCGCGCCCGGCGGGCGCGCTCGGTCTTGCCGGTCAGCATCATGGTCATGGCCTGCAGCGGATTGATGAGGCGCGTGAGCCGCACCGTGCCGCCGAGGCCGGGATGCAATCCAAGGAGCACTTCGGGAAAGCCGAAGCTCGCGTCGTCGATGGCGATGCGGTGGTCGCAGGCGAGCGCGACTTCGAGCCCGCCGCCGAGGCAATAGCCGTGGATGACCGCGACGGTCGGCAGCGGCAGGCGGTCGAGCCGGTCGAGCACCGCATGGCCGAGCGTGAGCAGCGCTTCGATCTGCGCGGGGTCGGTGACGCCGCGGAACTGCCCGATATCGGCGCCGGCGATGAAGCCGCTTCGCTTCGCCGAGCGGATCACCAGTCCGCGCGGGCGGTCGTGCTCGAGCTTTTCCAGAACCGCGTCGAGCTCGGCGAGCACGTCCGCGGACAGCGTGTTGGCGCTGGCGTCCTTCTTGTCGAACAGAAGCCACGCGACGCCATCCTCGTCGTTTCGCAGCCGCCAATTCGCCCACGGCCCCGGGTCCGCGTGCGCGTCGTCCGACGCGAACGGGCCGAGCTCGAGGTCGCGCTTGCCGAGAATGGCCAAGGCAGGTTTTGGGTGTGTCCAGGTCATGCGCGCGCCTTTAGGAAATGGCTTCGATCAGCATGGCGCCGCCCTGGCCGCCGCCGATGCATTCGGTGGCGATGCCGCGCTTGTAGCGGAGCCGCTTCATGGCGTTGACGAGATGCAGCACGATGCGGTTACCGCTGGCGCCCACCGGATGGCCGACGCCGATGGCGCCGCCGTCGACGTTGAGCCGGTCGCGGGCGATACGGCCGGCGGCGCCGTCAAGGCCGAGCGCGTCGCGGCAGAACTCGGCGTCCTCCCAGGCGGCGAGGCAGCCGAGCACCTGGGCGGCGAAGGCTTCGTTCAACTCCCACAGCTCGATGTCGCCGAGCGACAGCCCGTGGCGCCGCATCAGCGCGGTCGAGCAATAGACCGGACCGAGGCCCATGACGGAGGGATCGAGCGCCGACCATTCGCTGTCGACGATGACGGCCTTCGGTGTGAGCTTGTGCTCCTTCACCGCATCGTCCGAGGCGAGAATGACCCACGACGCGCCGTCGGTGATCTGCGAGCTGTTGCCCGGCGTGACCTTGCCCCACGGCCGCTCGAACGCGGGCTTGAGATGGGCGAGGGTGTCGGCGGTGGTGTCGGGCCGCACGCCGTCGTCGTGATCGAACGCGGTGCCGTCGCGCGCGAAAGCGGGCTCGATCTCGCCGGCGAAGAAGCCGCTGCTCTGCGCGTTCGCCAGCCGGTGCTGGCTCTCGGCGGCGTATTCGTCGGCCTGGCGGCGCGTGATGTGGAACAGGTGGGAGACCAGCTCTGCGGTCTGCCCCATGTTGAGATCGGTGATCGGATCGGTGAGGCCGCGCTCGAGCCCGATCACCGGCGTGAAGAACGACGGCCGGATGCTGAGGAACGCCGCGAGTCTCGCGCCGATGCCACGGGCGGCAAAGAGTTTTGCATACCAGTTGACCGCGCTGCGGCTGTACACGAGCGGCGCGTGGCTGAGCGATTCCGCGCCGCCGGCCAGAATGAGGTCGGCGCCGCCGTCACGGATGTAGCGGTAGGCGGTGTCGATCGACTGCATGCCGGAGCCGCAATTGATCTGCACGGTGAAGGCGGTCATCGCCTCGCCCATGCCGAGCCGGAGCGCGGCGACGCGGGCCGGGTTCATCTCGTCGGCGAGGACGTTGACGCAGCCGAGGATGACCTGGTCGAAGGCGTCCGGAGCAAATGGCTGGCGCAGCAGCAGCGGCCGCCCGCATTGCACCGCGAGATCGACAGGCGTGAACGGGCCGGGCTTGCCGCGCGCCTTGATGAAAGGCGTGCGGCTGCCGTCGACGATGTAGACCGGACGGTGCGCTACTCCGCCGCCGCCGCCGGGAACGGCGGGACTTGGTGCGGAGGCGGCTGCTCCGAAGTCGATTGGCGGGACGCCTGAGACGTCGCTGGCGATGACACATCTCCCTTGTTGGATGCGCCGCGGGAGGTCAGCTCTTCGGGCGCAAAATCGTCGACGGCGATGGCCGCCGCGACGGCGTCGGCCGCAGCCTTGAGCTGCGTGGCTTCCTCCGCGGTGATGGTACGCTGCTTCAATGCCTGATCGATGTCGCGCGCGCGCACCGTTTGCATGCGGTCGCGGATCGGCTGCACCGCCGCCGTCATGGCGAAGGCGCGCTCGACGAGCGCGATGCCGTTGGCCTCCTCGCCCTCGGTCTCGGCCGGATGGTAGAGGTCGACCGTGAGGCGATCGCGGACCGCGCTCGGCGTGACGATGATCGCTGCGCAGGCGTCGGTGACGCGGTCGGAGGGGCCGCGGCTGCGCGGGCCGAGCGGCTGGATGATGAAACGAAGCAGCCAAGCGACCGGCCGCACCGGAAAATTGGCGATGAGCTCGTCGAAGCGCAGCGATATGGTGGCGAAGCTCGCCTCCAGGCAATATGCGAGCAGCGGGAAGTCGTCCGCCTGGCGGCCTTCGTCGTTCCAACGCTTGAGCGCGGCGCTCGACAGATAAAGCTCGGAAAGAATGTCGCCGAAACGCGCCGATATCATTTCCTTGCGCTTGAGCGCGCCGCCGAGGCTGAGCAGCGCCAGATCGACCGCGAGCGCGAACGCCGCGGCGTGGCGGCTGAGCTGCCGGTAAAACGGCGTGGCGGCGCCCGCCTCCGGCGCCGGCGCCATGAGCCCGCCGGTCCAGGCGCGGCCCCAGGCGCGCAACGTATTGGCGAGGCTGTGACCGACATGGCCCCAGAACGCCGCGTCGAAAGCGTCGAGGCCGCGGGCGCGGTCTTCGTCCTCGAGCGCCTGCATTTCCTTGAGCAGATAGGGATGGCAGCGGATCGCGCCCTGGCCGAACTGGATCAGGCTTCGCGTGACGATATTAGCGCCCTCCACCGTGATGGCGATCGGCACGCCGCGATAGAGGCTGCCGAGATAGTTCAACGGCCCCTCGATGATGCCCTTGCCGCCGTGCACATCCATGGCGTCGTTGACGGCGATGCGCAGCCGCTCGGTCGCCTGCTCCTTCATGATGGCGGTGACGACGGCCGGGTGGTGCCCGTCGTCGAGCGCCGCGCAGGTCATGCGGCGCGCCGCATCGAGCAGGTAAGCGGTCGCGGCAATGCGGCCGAGCCGCTCCTGGATCGCCTCGAACTTCGCGATCGGCACGTGGAATTGCTCGCGGATGCGGGCATAGGCGCCGGTGACATGGGCGCAAAACGCGGCGCCTGCGGCCGACAGCGACGGCAGCGAAATGCCGCGGCCGGCGGCGAGTGCGCTCATCAGCATCTTCCAGCCCTTGCCGACCTGGTCGACGCCGCCGATGACATTGTCCATCGGGATGAACACGTCGTGGCCCCAGTTCGGCCCATTCTGGAAGACGTGCAGCGCGGGCAGGTGACGGCGCCCAATGCTGATGCCGGGCAGCTGCGTCGGTACCAGCGCCAGCGTGATGCCGATGTCGTCTTTGTTGCCGATCAGGTGGTCGGGATCGTGCAGTTTGAAGGCGAGTCCCAGCACCGTCGCGATCGGGCCGAGCGTGATGTAGCGCTTGTGCCAGTTGAGCCGGATGCCCAGAACCTCGCTGCCCTGGTAGGTGCCGCGGCAGACCACGCCGGAATCGATCATCGAGGCGGCGTCCGATCCGGCTTCCGGGCTGGTGAGGCCGAAGCACGGGATTTCCTCGCCGCGCGCGAGCCGCGGCAGCCAGTAGTCCTGCTGCGCCTTGGTGCCGAATTGCATGAGCAATTCGCCGGGACCAAGCGAGTTCGGCACCATGGCGGTGCAGGCGACGCAGATCGAGCGCGTCGACAGCTTTCTGATCACCTCGGAATGGGCGTAGGCGGAGAAGCCGAGGCCGCCATAGGCCTTCGGTATGATCATGGCGAAGAATTTCCTGGACTTCAGAAAATCCCAGACCTCGGGCGGCAGGTCGTGCAAGTCCCAATTGATCTTCCAGTCGTCGATCATGCGGCAGAGCTCTTCGACCGGGCCGGCGAGGAACTGCTGCTCCTCCGCCGACAGCTTGGCGGGGGCGAACGCCAACAGCTTCGTCCAATCGGGATTGCCGGTGAACAGATCGGCGTCCCACCAGACGTCGCCCGCTTCGATCGCTTCGCGCTCGGTATCGGAGAGGCGCGGCAGCGCATGCTGCGCCATGCGGAAGATCGGCTTGGTGATCCAGTCCCGGCGGAACGAGGAGTGGGGCATCGGCTTTCCCCCGGCTTGGGACGGCTGCGACAAAGCCGCCGCGGTTGAGACGATTCGCTGCAAGACTATAGGTTTTGCGGGCTCGGATGGTACAATTTACCGTGCCAAACGGCCCCGCCTCGGATGCTTGCCGCCTTCTCCGTGCCGCCACAAGGGGAGGGCGGGAAGGCACTTAGTCTGTCGGTCTCTTCCCCTATCACGAAGGCTAGATTTTGGCCGATGTTTTGGCCAATGTTCGACCGGCATGTTCGACCGGCTCGAAGCCTATATCAGCGCCAAAATCCTGCGCTACCTGTTGCAGCCCACGGTGCGCTATGCGCCGTTCTTTGCGCCCGACCCGCAGGTGGTGCGCGATACGCTGCAGCCCTGCGACATCCTCTTGGTCGAGGGCAATACCCGGCTGAGCGCCATCATCAAGTTCCTGACGCAATCCACCTGGTCGCATGCGGCGCTCTATGTCGGCGAGCGCCCGGGCGACGTGGCACCGAATGGCGAGCCGAATGTGCTGCTCGAGGCCGAGGCCGACACCGGCGTCGTCACCGTGCCGCTGTCGAAATACGTCAAGTTCCACACCCGGATCTGCCGTCCGGTCGGCCTCGATGCCGACACCAGGCAGACGGTGATCGACTACGTGCTCAAGCGGATCGGCAAGCAGTACGATTCCAAGCGCATCGTCGATCTGGCGCGGTATCTGTTTCCCTATCCTCCCGTGCCGGTCTGGTTTCGCCGCCGCATGCTGTCGATCGGCAGCGGCGATCCGACCAAGGCGATCTGCTCGACGCTGATCGCGGAAGCCTTCGCCTCGATCCGTTATCCGATCCTGCCGGAAAGCGTTTCGATCGACGGCAAGACCTACGGCGTTGCGCCGTTCGTGCAGAGCGAGGTCGAGCACATCCGCAAGCACGGCCTCTACACGCCGCGCGACTTCGATGTCTCGCCGTTCTTCGCCATTATCAAGCCGACGATCGCGTCGGGCTTCGATTACCGCACCATGGAGTGGGCGCCGCCCGGGGTATCGGAGGCTGACTTGGACCGCAGCGGGTAGCGGGCCAGGCGGACAGTTGGCGGCCCCGCTCAAATTATCGGCTGACAAAAACTCTTCCATCTCGCGCGACGGCGGCGAGTTGCAGTGGTGGGTTTGGCGCCGGTCCGTGAATAACCTTGCCGCCGTCGGTGACGTCGAACACGCTAAAATGGCACGGGCAGCCGAGCACGGGATTTTTCACATCAACATCGAAAGTATCCCGCGCGACATTGACGTCGTTGAAATATCGCGTGGTGCATTTGGCATGGGGGCAGATCAGGCTCGACGCGTACCATCGTTCGTCGGCGAGCTTGATCAGGATACCGGGTAACTCCTCGCCGTCGAGCTGGAAAGTGAATTCGGCGGCATCCCAGGTTTTGACGACGCTCGCCTGATTGACCACCGCCAATGCGGATTGATCCGCGGCGACTGCAGCTGAAGCGACTAGTGCCGGCAGCGCGACCAAACCCAATATCAGTTGCCGGCGTTGCAACTGGATTTCAGTCGCCGCCGAACATGAGATTGGGCATTGATCGCGCGCCGGCAAGGAATCAGCGCTCCGTCCGCCGCTCGAGCCCGAACATGCCGAGAAATTCGTCGTTGCTTAAAACCTTCGACCACATCGGATATGTGTTCTTCAGCATCTGCTCGGACTGCTCGGGAAAATAGCCGGCCATGGCATCGCGCAGCGCGTAGACGTGATATCCTAAGTCATAGGCGCTGGTGACCGTGGCATAGACGCAGACATCGGTGGTGAAACCAGCGACGGCGACGTTCTTGATCCCCTTGGAACGCAACAACTGATCGAGACCGGTGCCGCCGAACGCGGTGGTTTGAATCCGCGGCGCGAGGAACAAATCCTTGTCGCCTTCGCCGGGTTGCAGCGGCTCGTAATACGAGGTTTCCTTGGTGCCTGCCTTCCAGGCCTGGCGCAAAATCTGGCCGCGATGGAAGCCGCCGGGATTGGTCGGGTCGAGTTCGCGGTAATCGTGGGTGTAACCTTCGGTGATATGTACCACCGTAATGCCCAGGCTGCGTGCCTTCTTGACCAGATCGACAGTGCGATCAAGCAGATGCTTGTCATCTAATTCCTTTTGCACGTTGTGATAATTGGCGCCGGCAGGGTTAGTGAACGGATATTGGAAGTCGACAAGAATGAGCGCGGTTTCCGCCGGGTTGAGGACCTTGTCGAGCGGCGGAAGCCCTTGTGCATTGGCGTTCGATGCGCCGAGCAAAACGAAGGCGGCGAGCGCTGCGGCATTGAACGTCGATCGCCCGGTCAAATTATGAAAAGCAGAACGCAGATTGATTTTAAGCATGAGTCACTCCCTTGTGTTGCGCAAAGTCATGCTGCGTATTAGGCGCGTTTATGCAGAGGGAATTGTCTTCCTCCGCGTCGCTTCGCCTTCGTGCGAAGTCTTCGCTCAGAGGAGGGCATTTCTCCACAATAGTCGGCATCCTGCAATAGCTACCAATCGCTGCGTCACCCTAAACGACGCTCCGGGCCGGACATTGATCGCCACAGCCAGGACCCCGTGTCTGTCTTGCGGGAATGCCGGAAGGCGCCAATAATTAACGCCAGTTCGGGAGCCATCTGGGGAATATCCCGGTTCATCTGCGTGTCGGGGCGTAGGGCAAAAAGATCGAACGTGCTTGGAGTAGCGCTGTGAAAGAATTGATTAGGCAGGGCTTGGACCACGCGCTTTCGCGCCGGCAATTGATATCGGGTTTGGCTGGGCTCGGAATGAGCACGGTCGCCGTCAAGGTCCTGGCTCAATCTTCCCCGGCCCAATCCGCAATGGCTTCGGTCATGCGTCCAACACCCGGGGAAACGCTGGTCTATGACGACTTCAGTGCCGGCGGATGGCCTTCGCCGCGCTGGCTGAAGTTCCGATCGGCGGAATACGATTTTTGGGACCCCGCGACGGTGGTGCGCGCTCCCGGCGCGCCCGAGAATACGCTGACAATCGATTTGCCGCGTTTCACGGCCTCGCATCCGAACCATGTGAAAGCGCTGATGCTGTCGACCACCGCTTTCGACCTCGAAGAAAGCCGCGGCTTCACGGTGCGGGTCGAAATGGCCGTGCGCACCTTCGGCACCGAGCACAATAAATTCGGTCTCGAGCCCGGTGACCCCCGTCTCGCCACTGGCGCCCTCGTGGTGATCGATCCCGAAACCGGCATGGTGTTCGACTTTTTCGTCTCGAACGACCGGATCAGGCCGCTTTATGAACGGCTGACCTTTAAGCGCAAAGAGCTCGGTCCCTATCCGGCCTATTCGATCTTGGGCGAGACAGTGCCGACACAGATGGGGGATTGGCATCTGTATGAAATCCGCTATGACCGCGCCGGCGACCGCGTCGAGTGGCGGATCGATCGCAAATTGATCGCCGCCCGGGGCCGGATCGGCGCGCCCGACGGGACGGATGGGCCCATCGTAAAATTACGCCGCCCGCGCATCGGCGGCGGCCTTTTCACCTTGCTCGACGATCTCAACAACGATCGCGTTACGGCCGACGACAATCCCAAGATTCCAGGTTTTATCCGCAGCAACTGGGAAGACCGCTTTGACCAAGGCGCCCAGGTATCGTTTCGCAAGTTCGAGATCGAGGGATGGAACTGAAGCGATCTGTTTACTTCGATGAGCTTGGGGCAGGCAAACTGCGCACCTCTCGACGCTTCGCGACGATTACCAATATGATTGCGAGCGTGGGACAAATGATGTCCATGTAAAAAGGAAGGCCTGCATTACCAGGGGCAAAGTTACCCGCTACCATTATTTCCCGGATATGTCCTATCGCATCGCCGAGCAGGAATACGGATGCTGCGCAAACTGCTGCGGTCTTGAACGACAGGTCCTGCCAAAACGCGATACAGGCTGTCACACCGATAGCCAAATCCGCCATTCCGACTTCGAATTGGAAGGGGCTTACCTGCCATCCAATGTGGGCCGCAGCCATTGCAGGAAAAAAGATATGCGAGACGCCTGCCCAAAGGCCGGTAACGCCGATGGGAAGCAGTAATGTCCAAGCCAAGAGACGTTCCGCAGCGCCGCCACGCCCGCGCAACAATGCCGCGAATACCAGCGCGGCGACGAATAAAAAAGCGGGGAGATTGCGTAGGAAAAAACCTATTGCTTCGCCTATCATAGCTTGCTCGCTTGCTTCATCGCCTTTAGCCCGATCTCGACCCGGCGTGCTACCTAGTCTGTCTTGATGTTCGCAGCCTTCACGATGACTGAAAATTTTTCGATCTCATTGCCGAGAAAAGTCGCGAGTTCAGCGGGAGTACTTCCAATTGTGTTGACCAGATAGACCTCGGCAAACTTTTTCTTCATCGCCGGGTCGCGAAGGATCTCGGCGGTTGCCTTCGAAACCTTTTCGATGATTGCGGGATCGATTTTTGCCGGCGCGAACAACGCATACCAAACCGTCATGTCCACAATATTGAGATCGGGTTGCTCGGCAAGACTCGGCACTTCCGGCGCCAACGAAGAACGCTTTTGCTCGCTCTCGCCGAAGATCTTCAACGAGCCGGCCTGGTAGGCGGGCAGCGCCAGATTCAAGGGCAAAACCGCGAGGTCCATCTGATTGCCCATCAAATCCGTAACGATCTGCGGTGCCGCGGTATAAGGCACGTGTATCATCTTTACTTTACCGTCAACGTTGATCATTTCACCCAGAACATGCAACGACGTGCCGAAGCCTGAACTCGCAAAGCTGTATTTGCCGGGATTTGTTTTTAACAGGGTCATCAACTCGGCGGTGTTATTTGCCGGAAGATTGTTCCTGCCGACAAGCACTAACGGTGCGGTGCCGATCAGGCTGAGAGGTTCGAAATCCTTCTGCGCGTCGTAGTGCACGTTCTTCGGTTGCACGAGCTTGGCCACAGCCATGGTATTCTCGACGGCAAGAAGAAGCGTATAGCCGTCGGGTTCGGCCTGCGCCGCACGTTGCGTACCGATCAGACCGCCTGCACCGGGGATATTGAGGATGATAACTTTTTGGCCAAGCTTCTCCCCCAGCTTATCGCCCAGGGCGCGCCCGACGACATCGACGCCACCGCCGGCTGCGTAAGGCACGATCAGCGTGATGGGGCGACTGGGGTAATCGTCAGCGAAGGCTTGGGGCATGGCCGCCGCAATGGCGGTCATCATAAAAAGCGATAGAGCGAGCCTACGCATCGCGACCTCCGATTGGACTGAATGGAGCCGGCGGGCCGGCTTTTTGACCCCGACCATTTTGCTGATACGACTCTTGCAAGTCCAGTTCTTCCCCGGAGTGAGCATGATGCCGGACTTGTGGCGCCTCGACATTTCTACTTTGACACGTCTCATTCGCTCCAAACAAGTGTCAACGCGCGAGGTTGTGGACGCGGCGCTTTCGCGGCTCGCTGCCGTCAACCCGCATGTCAATGCAGTTGTCGAAATACTGGCGCACGAAGCTTTGAGCGCCGCCGATGCGGCCGATGCGCATTTGGTAAACGGCGAGGTCTTAGGACCGTTGCACGGCGTACCGGTCACCACAAAGATAAACACCGATCAGAAGGGCTGCGCCACAAGCGGCGGAGTAGTCGCCTATCGCAATTTGATCGCGCAGGAAGACAGCCCTTCCATCGCCAATCTGCGACGGGCCGGCGCCATCATCATCGGCCGCACCAATGCGCCCGAATTTTCATGGCGCTGGTTCACAGACAACGAACTCTTCGGCGCGACCGTCAATCCTTGGAATAGTGGTGTGACTTGTGGCGGCTCCAGCGGCGGCGCGGCGGTAGCGGTTGCCACTGGTATTTGTACGCTCGCGCATGGCACCGACTTCGGTGGCTCGATTCGCCAGCCGGCACTATGCTGCGGGGTGGCGGGTTTGCGTCCCACATTCGGGCGCGTGCCGGCGTACAACGCGAGCACAGGCGATCGTCCGATCACTGCGCAACTCATGGCAGTTCACGGGCCCTTGGCACGCCGCGTTGGCGATCTGCGGATCGGCCTTGCAGCGATGGCGGCCGGCGACGTGCGCGATCCTTGGTGGACACCGGCACCTCTCCTGGGCCCACCTGCGCCGAAACCGATCCGCGTCGCGCTGGTTGATGCCGAGCGGAGGCCGGGGCTTGATGATGGTATCGCCGACGCGCTTGAGCAATCGGCCGCCTGGCTTGAGGATGCTGGCTATAGTGTCGAGCGTGTCATCCCACCCTCGATCGAAGAAGCCGCTCAGTTGTGGTCAATGCTGGTGCTGAACGAATCCAAAGGCAGCATGATCCACCAGATTCGCGAGGTAGGCGGCTTGGCAATCCGCAAAGCCGGCGAATTGATGATCCGCCAAGCGCCGCCCGTCGATTTGGCCGGCTATTTGAAGGCGTTGGGCTACCGTGCAACGCTGCTGCGGCAATGGCAGCAGTTCTTTGAACGCTATCCGCTGATGCTGATGCCAACCTGTCGGCAACCGGCTTTTGCCCTTGGCCTCGACACGCTCGGCGATACCGAGATGAAATGGATTTTCGACGCAGCTGCGCCAATTCTGGCGCCGGCCTTGCTCGGCCTGCCTTGTCTGGCGGTGCCGACCGGCGTGCGCGGCAATATTCCAATTGGCGTGCAACTTGTAGCCGCTCGCTTCCGCGAGGATCTCTGTTTGGATGCCGGCGAGGCTATTGAAGCGCGGGCGGCAATCGCAACCCCGGTTGATCCATAGCTTGCGGGCTGATCAGCTGGTGGTCACGATCGGTTGCGGCTTGCCGTCGATGCTGACGCGGACGTAGGTGAACACGCCTTCGGTGACCTTGATCGCTGTGTCCTCGAGGCCGCGGCGCACCCAGCTCTCGATCTTCACCGTGATCGAGGTATGGCCGATGCGCTCGACGTTGCAGAAGCAGGTGACCTCGTCGCCGATCATCACCGGGCGGCGGAACGCCATGGCGGCGATGGCGACGGTGACGACGCGGCCGCCGGCGCGGCGGGTCGCGAAGGTCGTGCCGGCGAGGTCCATCTGGCACAGCAGCCAGCCGCCGAAAATGTCGCCGTGCGGATTGGTGTCGGCCGGCATGGCGATGGCGCGCAGCGCCGGTTCGGACGTCGGGCAGACCTCGGGCGCCTCGGTCGGGTTCGCGGTTGGATCGGGCATGACGCTCCCTGCTTTTGGACGCCGCGTTGGTGCAGCATGTTCGGTCGGCTCGCGCGCCCGCCGACGCGGTCGGCGATTCGACGACGCGGCGGTTACTGATACTATAGCCCCAAGCGGCGAGCGTCATCGCGGCCGAGACATTCCCCGAGATATTCCCCGAGACATGCCCCGAGACGCTGCCCAATGTCCGGCAAGGGCGGAGAAGTCCGACGAATCTGCGCAAGACGAGCTTCACCAAGGAAGTCATCCGCGCCGACATGGGCAAGCCCGCGGCGCAGCCGATCACGCGCGCCGTCGCGATCGCCGTCATCGGCAATCCGTTTGCCGGGCGGTTCGTCGAGGATCTGTCGCCGCTGTTCGCGCAGGGCGCCGAGCTTGGCGAATTGCTGATGAAGGACCTGGTCGCGCTGCTGCCCATGGCGGCAACCTCGTACGGCAAGGCGGCGATCGTCGGCGTCAACGGCGAGATGGAGCACGGCGCCGCGCTCCTGCATCCGCAGCTCGGCAAGCCGATGCGCGCCGCGGTCGGCGGCGGCGAGGCCATCATCTGTTCGAACGTCAAGATCGGCGGGCCCGGCACGTCGATCGACGTGCCGATGGCGCACAAGGACAACATCTGGGCGTTCGACTATCTCGACACCATCACGGTCACGCTCGCCGATGCGCCGCGTCCCGACGAGGTCGTCGTCGTCATGGCGATCGCGGACGGCGGCCGCGCCCATGCACGCGTCGGCAAGGGGCGCGTCTAAGCGCGTCCGCTTGTCGCGGGGCGCCGGGCCGAACATGTCGAAGAATTAATGGTCTCTCAAGGTCGCCGTAAGACGGCGTGGCCATTTGTATCTCCATGGGCCGTACGGCCGCTTCGACCAAATGGAGATCGAATAATGAATCCGAGCAACCCCTCACCCAAGACCCTCACGGCCCGACGCCTGACGCTGTTGGCGTCGGTCGCCGCGGTCGGCGCGGCCGTGCTTTTGGCCGGTCCGGGCGGCTATTACCAGAATTTCGGCACCTCGGCCGCGACCGCGGCTGAAACGACCGCGCAGCAACCGGCCGGCTTTGCCGACCTCGTTGCCAAGGTGAAGCCCGCGGTTATTTCGGTGCGCGTCAAGCTCACCGCCGAGCCGGCGATGATGCAGCAAAACGGCGATGACGAGCAGATTCCGGCCCAGCCCGGCTCGCCGCTCGACAAGTTCTTCCAGCAGTTCGGCCAAGAGTTTGGCCAGCAGCAGTTCGGCCACCGCGGTGGCCAGAACGGCGGCCAGAACGGCGCCCAGAACGGCGCGCCGCAGCGCCGCCAGACCGTCGTGGGCGAAGGCTCCGGCTTCTTCATCACCGCCGACGGTTACGCGGTGACCAACAACCACGTGATCGACCACGCCAAGTCGGTCCAGGTAACGACCGACGACGGTTCGATCTACACCGCCAAGGTCGTGGGCACCGACTCAAAGACCGACCTCGCTTTGATCAAGGTCGACGGCCAGAAGGATTTCCCGTTCGTGAAGTTCGCCGACCAGGCGCCGCGCGTCGGTGACTGGGTGGTCGCGGTCGGCAATCCGTTCGGTCTCGGCGGCACCGTGACGGCGGGCATCGTCTCGGCACGCGGCCGCGATATCGGCGCCGGGCCCTACGACGACTACATCCAGATCGATGCGCCCATCAACAAGGGCAACTCGGGCGGACCGGCCTTCGACATCAACGGCAACGTGATCGGCGTCAACACCGCGATCTACTCGCCGACCGGCGGCTCAGTCGGCATCGGCTTCGATATTCCCGCCGAAACCGCCAAGTTGGTGGTGGCCCAGCTCAGGCAGAGCGGCCACGTTACGCGTGGCTGGCTCGGCGTGCAGATCCAGCCGGTGACCGCGAGCATCGCCGACAGCCTCGGCATGAAGAAGGCCGAGGGCGCGATGGTCGACGAGCCGCAGAGCGGCAGCCCGGCGGCCAAGGCCGGCATCGAAGCGGGTGACGTCATCACTGCCGTCAACGGCACGCCGGTGAAGGACGCCCGCGATCTCGCCCGCACCATCGGCATGCTGGCGCCGAACTCCTCGGTCAAGCTCGACGTCCTGCGCAACGGCCAGTCCAAGGACATCTCGCTGACGCTCGGCGAGTTGCCGAACCAGCAGCAGGCCAAGGCCGATACCGAGAACGCGCAGCCTGCGAGCGGGGTGCCGCATCTCGGCCTGTCGGTCGCGCCGGCCAGCGATGTCTCCGGCGCCGGCGGCAAAGGCGTCGTGGTCACCGCGGTCGATCCGGACGGCCCTGCCGCCGAGCAGGGTTTCCAGACCGGCAACGTGATCCTCGATGTCGGCGGCAAGTCGGTTGCCAGTGCCAATGACGTGCGTCAGGCGCTGTCCGAGGCCCAGTCCCAGGGCAAGCATCAGATCCTGATGCGCGTGAAGATGGGCGACGCCACGCGGTTCGTGGCGCTGCCGCTCGGCAACGCCTAACCGGCACGCCGGTATTTGGTCGCCCGTCGCTGCTTTGTGTCTCCCTGTGCAGCGACGGCCCGGCCCCGGGGACGGGCGCTCGGCCCGTCCCCACTTTTTTTCAACGAGACAGCGTCCTATGCGGCCCGCACCAGCGTGCTCGGCTTGGCGCCGACCGTGACGGCAAAGGCCGGCCGCGCATCGATGGCGGCCTGCCAGCGCTTGAGCTCGGTGCAGGGCGGCTGCTCGATCGGGAATTCAAGGCACCGCTTCACGATCGTGCCGAGCGCCATGTCGGCGATGGTGAAACGATCAAGCGCGAACCAGTCGCGCCCGGCGATATGGCCGTCGAGGATTTTTAGCTGCGCCACGAGGTCGGCGCTCTGGGCGGCGAAATCGGCGGCGCGCTCGGCGGCCGGCTTCTTGGCGTCCTTGAACACCGCGACATAGGGCGTGTTCAGCGCGCCAAGGAGCCAATCCATCCAGCGCTCGACCATGGTGCGTTCGGCTGGCGTCGCTCCGGTCAATGACGGCCGATGGACGGCAACGAGATAGCGCAGGATGGTGTGCGATTCCCAGATCACCAGATCGCCGTCGATCAGCGTGGGCACCTTGGAATTGGGATTAAGCTTGCGATAGGCGTCGGTCAGCGTGTTGCCGAACTGTCGGCCGTAGTCCTCGCGGCTGTACGGAACGCCCAGCTCCTCCAGGCAGAAGATGACTTTTTGGACGTTTCCCGACGTCTGTCGGCCAAGCAATCTGATCACGGCTTTGTTTGCTCCCGATGTTATCGACCGGTTCCTCAACCGAACGCGGTGGTCTCGATGATATCGACGCCGCGGACGCGGTCGACGAGGTAGATGAGGCCGCGGTCGTCGATGGTCACGTCGTTGGACGACAGGCGACTGCCGGCCTCGGGCGGATCCGGCAGGTAGTGACCGACCTCCTTGGGCGCGAACGGATCGGCGATGTCGAGGAGGCGCAAGCCCTGCGCGAACCAGGCGAACGGGATCACGGTGCCGGTGAAACGCTCCGACGGCTGATGACAGCCGCTCATCGGCGGCTGCGCCGCGCCGTCGGGGTCGAGGCCGGGGACCTGGAAAGTCGCGATCGGCAGCGGCTGCTGTTCGGCCGTGATGTCGTAGATCCAGGTGAAGGACGGCGCCGCCGGCCGCAGCTTGGCCACGTCCTCGTCCGCCACCACCAGGATTTTCCGGCCCTTGAGCGGCTGCGGCACCGGCAGGCAGGTGTGGGTCGGGTGCGGAAAGCTCGGGCTCGTTTCGGCATGCGCCACGAGCTTCGGCTGCGACATGTCGGCAATGTCGAGGATGAACAGGCCGTGATGCCAGTAGCTGACATAGAGGCGATCGCCGAGGCGCAGCGGATGATGGCAGCGCGGCGCGGGTCCGTTGTCCCACGGATAGGGCTCGCCGCCGGCTTTCCATTGGCCCGGAATCCACCAGCGTGACACCTCGACGGGCTTCGCCGGATCAGCGAGGTCGAGGATCATCATGATGTTGCCGACATAGCCTTCCGCGGTCGGCGAGATGTAGGCGTAGCGGCCGTCGAAATCGTAGCGATGCACGCCGCGGCCGGCGGTGCGCCATTTGGCGATCGGCTTCGGCTCGCCCGGCTTTGATACGTCATAGATGCCGAGCCCGCCGCCGAAGTCGGCGGTCGCGGCGTTCTGGCCGATCTGCTCGTGATTGACCAGCATGACGCCGTTCGCCACCCGCACTTTGTGGGAATGCCAGCCCGGCGGAATGTCGATCGCGGCGAGCGTGCGCGGACGGCGTGGATCGGCGACGTCGACGATGGTCGTGCCGTGCGGTGCGCTCATATGCGCGATGTAGAGCGTCGTGCCATCGACCCAGACCTGGCCGCCGCCGGGGCAATCGATGTGGGAGACGAGGCTGGTGTTGGATTGGCTGGGCACTGCGGACTCGCAAGCGAGAGATGAATGACGCGACTGCTATCGTCCCGCGCGATAGCGCGGACCCATAACCACGATCGGTGCAATCTCTGCCCCGGCGGTCATGGCTTCCCGCTGGCGCGGGACTGACGGGCTAGACGAGCTTGACGACGTCGCCGGCGGCGTCGCGGCCCCATTTCTTGAAAAGATGGAAACATTTCAGCGCCGGCTCGTCGCTGGCGACGAACAGGATCGCGGGCCGCTTGGCGTCGCCGTTGACGTGCTCGAACCAGCTGCCGCCCGGAACCGCGAGATTGTCGAATTTCTCCCAGTCGAAGCGTTTGCCGTCGATGATCGAGTGTCCCTTGCCCTCGAACGGCGCGATCAGGAGGCTGGCGGTCTGCCGGACCGGGCGCGTTCGCTCGCCCGGCCGCAGCACTTGCGCGAAGAACGTCATGGTCTTGAACACCGGGCCGCCGGTCAGCGGGTCGGTATATTCGATCGACAGCGCCTCGTAGGGATCGCCGTCCCAATCCTTGAAGCGCTCGATCGCCTGCGCCATGGCCTCCCAGCGGTAGACGTACATCGGCGAAGAGAATCCGGCGCCGCGGTGATGATCGAGGAAGCGCGGCCGAAGCCCGCCGCGGTCGTAGGCGCGCGCCGAATAGTCGGGCGGCACCTTCGCGGTCTGCTGCTTCTTCTTGACCGGTTTGCCGTCGACCAGTTCGCTGTAGTCGTGCTCGAAATAGACAGCATTGAGCGTCTCGACCAGCGGCAGATCGAGCACCGACAGATTGATCGCCGGTTCGCTGCCGACATTGCCGTGGTTGTGCCAGGTGTCGACCGGCGTGAGCACCATGTCGCCCGGGCCGAAGGTGATATCCTCGCCGCCGACGCCGGTGAAATTGCCGGTGCCGGTCAGCCCGAAACGCACCGCATTGGGCGAGTGCCGGTGCGGCGGCATCACCTCGTTGGCGTCGTTGAGCCGATAGGCGGTGTACATCGTGCTCACCGTGGCGCGCCGCGGCGACAGGCCGGGATTGACCAGGATGAGCGAGCGCCGCTCCGAATCGTCCATGGTGACGACCTCGGCCGCGCGCAACAGGATCGGCTCGATGTCGCGCTTAAAACTCCAGACATGCGGCACCGCCTTCTGGGTGCCCATCAGCTGCTTGATCTCGTCATGCGCAACGTCCGTCGAGGTCGCCCAGAACGGGAACATGCTTTTCGCGGCAATCTCGTCGTAGAGCGATTGCAGCACGGCCTCGCGGTTGGGAAGCGGACGCGCTGCGGTCGATGATTTGGTCATGGGGTCGCTCCCGCAAAGTCTCTCGAGCGGTTGATTGACGCCAACCTAGCACCAGCCATGAGGACGCGCCACTGCGCCGGCTTTTTTCGCTATTTCAAAGGCACTTATTTCAAAGGCACCTGGATCAGCGTCGCCAGCTCGTCCTTGGTCAGCGGCCTCGCGATATATTTGAACGTCACCGCGTCGGCCATCGCCGCATCGAGGCCCTCGATGCGGTCCACCAGCACGTTCTGCTTCGGGTAGTAGTCCTCCGGCGCCAGTTTGGCGATCGGCTCGGGGATGTGCGCCCAGGCGGCAAAAGCCTTCACGCCGGCCGGGTCCGCATACATCCAATCGACCACCTCGCGGTAGGCCTGCAAATAGCGCACGAATAACGGCCGCCGCGCTTCGAGCGCGGGCGCGTTCGCCGTCATGAATCGCGCGGTCTGGTTGCGCAATGCGGGGACGTCGCTCGCTCGCATGATCTGCCGGAGCCTGCCGTCCTGGAGCTGATCGACCGCGAACGGGGGCGAGGTCCAGCCGACGTCGATCTGGCCGCTCATGACCTGCGTGAGCGTGGAAGACGGGCTGCCGGTCGCCACCGGCTTGAAGGTGACGCCGAACTCTTTCTGGAAGGCCTGCACCGCCGCAAAGGTGGATGAGCCGGCGGTGGAGTAGGCGACGGTCTTGCCGGCGAGGTCGCTCTTGTCCTTGATCGGCGAATTCGCCGGAACGTACCAGGTCAAATCCCTGGCGCCGGTATGCGTGGCGCCGATCACGCGGATCGGCGCGCCTTTGGCAAAGGCGCCGAACGTATTGAAGGTGCCGATGCCGGTGCCGATGTCGGCGCTGCCGGAGATCACGGTCTGCTGCGTTTCGCCGGCGCCCTGCGTGTAGAAGATGTCCAGCACCAGGCCGTACTTCTTGAAGAAGCCGGCATTCTGCCCGAGCTCCGAAAACGAGTTCTCCCAGGTGCCCGCAAGACCGGAAGCGATGCGCAACTTGTCCTGGGCGCGGGCGGCCGAATTCAAGCCGCCAGCAAGAACGACCGTCAGCACGGCTAGTCTGAGACTGGTCCACAACATTGCGGTTTCTCCCGGGTGCGGTCGCGGCGCGCCATTCGGCAAGGACTGGAACCGTCATCCTAGATCATCCGCGCGAGCCTGCGAAATCAGGCAAAGCGTCGCCGCTGGCGGCGTTCCATTCCGTCAATCAATTGCCGTCGCGCCCGAACTGTCGTACCAGTTCGATCCTGGCGGGCGACAATTGATTGATTGGGTTGCGGCGTCTGCATTTGGCGGGCGCCGGCCGGAGACGACCGCAATGCGTCAGCGCCAGACCACGCCAACAGCCGTTGCGAAACTTTTGGGCGCGGCCGTCGCGATTGCTGCCGTCGTCTGCCCCATAACGGTGCTGGCGCAGGGCGCGAGCTTCGTCGCGGCCGGGCGCGTCGAAGGCGCCGGTCCCACCCTCTCGATCGGCACGGCGGCGACCGGCACCGTGAGCGAGGTTCTGGTGCGGGAGGGCAGCCGCGTGCGCGCCGGCGAGCTTTTGGTGAAGCTCGATTGCAAGCCGATCGAGGCAGAGGTTCGGGTGCGCGACAACGAGTTGAACGCGGCGCAGGCGGTCTACGATCGCAGCCGCAACGGCTCGCGGCCGGACGAGATCGCCGTCGGTGAGGCGGTGGTCGGCTATTCGGCCGCGCGCGCCGACGAGGCGCAAAAGACTTTGCAGCGCACCGAGCAGATGCGCGAAGGCGTCAGCGTCACCGTCGCCCATGTGCTCGAAGTGCAGCGCGACGCCAGGATCGCGGCAGCCCAGCTCGCCGAGGCGCATGCCAAGCTGTCGCTGCTCAAGGTGGGCTCGCGCGAGGAAGACGTGCGTTGGGCGGAAGCGAGGCGCAACGAAGCCGCCGCGCAGCTCGACGCGCAGCGCGCCAATCTCGACCGCTGCTCGGTCCGCGCGCCGGTCGACGGCCTGGTGCTCGACGTCTCCGCCAGTGCGGGCCAGTTCCTCAGCCTCGCGGTTCCCGAGCCATTGCTCCACATGGTGCGGGACGACCCGCTGCGCGTGCGCGCCGAGGTTGAGCTGCGCGATTTTCCCCATGTCTGTTCGGGGCAAAGCGCGACGGTTAACGCCGAGGCATTTCCGAATGCGCAGATTCGCGCCCAGGTCGCCTCGATCAGCCCGATGGTCACGCCGCGCTTGACCGCCCCGGCGGCCGATGCGCGCAGCAAGGATATCGTGGCGGTGACGCTCGAACTCGCGCGCGGCGGCCCGGTGCTGCCGATCGGGCTCCCTGTCACCGTCCGCTTCGAGCCGTGCCCCTCGAAGACGTGAACGCCGCGCACGCTGCGGGCCGATTGTTGTCTTGAATTAGTCCGGATAAAATGTGCAGGAAGACGGTCGGCGGCTGCGCCGGCCGATGGCCACCGATTTCGGGTCGCCGATTTTGGCGCCGCTTTTGCAAGGGAGGAATGCAGACATGCTGCATCTGAGCATCAATGGGAAGCCTCACGACGTCGACGTCGAGCCGGATACCCCGCTGCTGTGGGTGATCCGCGACTCGATCGGCATGACGGGAACCAAATATGGCTGCGGCATCGCGCAATGCGGCGCCTGCACGGTCCATATCAACGGCGTGGCGACGCGCTCCTGCGGCGTGCAGGCGAGCGACGCGGTCGGCAAGGAGATCACCACAATCGAGGGGCTGGCGCAGAACGGCGCGCTGCACCAGGTGCAGCAGGCCTGGATCGATAACGACGTGCCGCAATGCGGCTATTGCCAGAGCGGCATGATCATGGCGGTGAGCGCGCTGCTCAAGGCCAAGCCGAAAGCGACCGACGCGGATATCGACCGTGAGATCACCAATATCTGCCGCTGCGGTACTTATCAGCAGGTCCGCTCGGCGATCCATTCCATCACGGCCAAGGCCTGAGCAGGGAGGCGGACATGAATTACCAACCGAAATTCGATCGTCGTTCGTTCCTGGCCGGCTCCGCCGCCGCATTCGGCGGCTTGTCGCTCGGTTTCCATCTGCCGCTCGGCGATACCGCCGCGGCCGCGGAGATGGAGCCCGAGGTCAATGCCTGGGTCGTCGTCAAGCCTGACGAGACCGTCGTCATCCGCATCGCCCGCTCGGAGATGGGGCAGGGCACGCTCACCGGCCTCGCCCAGATGGTGGCCGAGGAACTCGACTGCGAATGGTCGAAGGTGACCTATGAATTCCCGACGCCCGGCGAGAACGTCGCCCGCAAGCGCGTCTGGGGCGACTTCTTCACCGCCGGCAGCCAGGGCATCCGCTCGTCCAACGAGTTGGTGCGCAAGGGCGGCGCGGCGGCGCGGATGATGCTGGTCGCGGCGGCGGCCGCCGATTGGAAAGTCCCGGTCGCCGAGTGCGTCGCGGCCGACGGCAAGATCACCCACACGGCGTCGAATCGCACCACCACCTACGGCAAGGTCGCGGGCGCGGCCGCCAAGGTCGAGCCGCCGACCGATATCAAGCTCAAGGATCCGAAGGACTGGAAGATCATCGGCAAGGGCGTCAAGCGCCTCGACACGCCGGACAAGACCCAGGGCAAGACGGTCTACGGCATCGACATCCGCCTGCCCGGGATGCTGTACGCCTCGCTCAAGGCCTGCCCGGTCAACGGCGGCAAGATCAAGAGCTTCGATGCGGCCAAGATCGCGGACCGCAAGGGCGTCAAGAAGGTCGTGCAGGTCGAGGATTACGGCGTCGCCGTCATCGCCGATACCTGGTGGCACGCCAAGACCGCGCTCGATGACCTGCCGATCGTGTGGGACGAGGGCCCGAGCGCCAAAGTGTCGAGCGAAACCATCGCCGCGTGGCTGAAGGAGGGCCTCGATTCCAACGACGGCCTGGTCGGCAACAAGGGCGGTGACGTCGATGCCGCGCTGGCCGGCGCCGCCAAGAAGGTCGAGGCGGTCTACGCCTACCCGTATCAGCACCACGTCACCATGGAGCCGCAGAACGCGACCGTGCTCTACACGACCGACAAGTGCGAGGTGTGGTGCTCGACGCAGAACGGCGAAGCGGCGCTTGCGACCGCCTCGGAGGCGAGCGGCGTGCCGGTGCCGAAATGCGAGGTCTACAAGACCTTCCTCGGCGGCGGCTTCGGCCGCCGCGCGACGTCGCAGGACTACGTCCGCAGCGCCGTCATGATCGCCAAGGAAATGCCGGGCACGCCCGTCAAGACACTGTGGACCCGCGAAGAGGACATGACCCACGGCTGGTACCACCCGGTCACGCAGTGCAAGATGACGGCCGGGCTCGACAAGGACAACAATCTCGTCGCCATCCACTACCGGGTCTCGGGCCAGTCGATTCTGGCGGGCGTGATGCCGGCGCGCATGCAGGACGGCAAGGACCCGGCGACGTTCTCGGGCTTCTATGCCGGCGGTGCCGAGGCGGTCTACGGTTACTCGGTACCGAACATCCTGGTCGACCACTCGATGCGCAACCCGCATCTGCATCCGGGGTTCTGGCGCGGTGTGAACATCAATCACAACGCGATCTACATCGAGTGCTTCATGGACGAGCTCGCCAAGGAAGTCGGCATGGATCCGCTCGAGTTCCGGCGCAAGCTGATGCAGCAGCATCCGCTGCACCTCGCTTCGCTCAACCACGTCGCGGAGCACGGCGACTGGGGCAAGCCGCTGCCGGCCGGCAGCGGCCGCGGCCTCGCCCAGGCCATGGCGTTCGGCAGCTACGTTGCCGCCTGCGCCGAGGTCACCGTCACCGGCAATAGCGTCAAGATCAACCGCATCGTTGCCGCGACCAACCCCGGCTACGGCGTCAACCCCGCCCAGATCGAGCGGCAGGTGTCGGGCTCCTTCGTGTACGGCCTGACCGGGCTGTTCCTTGGCGGTATCGAGGTCAAGGACGGCAGGGTCGTGCAGGAGAACTTCGACACCTACGACATGATGCGCATCGCCCAGATGCCGGAGGTCAGAACCACGGTGCTGCCGACCGGCGGCTTCTGGGGCGGCGTCGGCGAGCCGACGATCTGCGTCGCCGCGCCCGCCGTGCTCAATGCCATCACGGCGGCGACCGGGAAGCGCTACCGGACCTTCCCGCTCCGCAACCACGGACTGACGATGGTCTAAGGAACGTGCAACAAAAACAGGGCGGCGGCCGAGCCGCCGCCCTTTGCGCAGGCGCGCATGGTGAAATCGAATAGGAAAAACGCCGCCCGCCGGATGTCCCGGCGGCAGCTCCTCGGCGCCGTCGCCGGCGTCGTCGCGGCCATCCGCGTCGCGCCGGCACGCGCCACGCCGGCTTCGATGCAGGAGGCGATCCGCAATGTGGTCGGCGAAGCGCAGGTCACCAAGGGCAAGGTGCACCTCGACGTGCCCGTGCTGGTCGACAACGGCAACACGGTGCCGCTGTCGATCGAGGTCGAAAGCCCGATGACGGCGACCGATTACGTCAAGGCGATCCACGTCTTCAACGAATTGAACCCGCTGCCCAACGTGATCAGCGTGCATCTCGGCCCGCGGGCGGGGCGCGCCAAGGTTTCGACCCGCTTCCGCCTCGCCGACACGCAGACCGTCGTCGCCATCGCCGAAATGAGCGACGGCACTTTCTGGTCGGCATCCGCCGACGTGGTGGTGACGCTGCAGGCCTGCCTGGAGACGCTGTGATGGCGCGCACCCTGATCAACGTCCCCAAGACCGCCAAGCGTGGCGACGTGATCGAGATTAAGACGCTGATCTCGCACATCATGGAAACCGGCTTCCGCCACGACAGTGTCGGCAAGAAAGTCCCGCGCAACATCATCGCCTATTTCACCTGCACCTATAACGGCGAGGAGATTTTCCGCGCCGATCTGTTTCCCGCCATCGCGGCCAATCCGTTCATCACCTTCTTCACGGTCGCGACCGAGAGCGGCACCATCGCCTTCGAATGGGAAGGCGATAACGGCTTCCACGAAACCGCCTCGGCCACCATCACGGTGGAGTAGCCCTGTTTCCGTCAGCCGCAGCGATCGCGCGCCGGGGTAAAGTCTGAGGTTCCTCACGCATTGCCCGGCGCGTGCGCAGGAGACAAGGCCATGCTTCGCAGCGGCAAAGAGCATCTCGAATCGATCCGCGACGGCCGCGTGGTCTATGTCGGCAACCAGCGCATCGACGACGTGACCAGCCATCCGGCGTTTCGCAACGCCGCGCACACGGTCGCGGCGCTCTACGACATGAAGGCCGACGCGGCCAACCGCGAGGAATTGACCTACCAGGAGGACGGCGGGCGTCATTCGATCTATTTTTTGCGTGCGCGCTCGCGCGAGGATCTGCAGCGGCGCATGGTCGGCCATCGCCGCATCGCCGATTTCACCTACGGCATGTTCGGCCGCTCGCCCGATCACGTCGCCTCATTCATCACCGGGGTGGCGATGAAGCTCGACGTGCTGACCCCGCCGTGCGGCCATCCGGACAACGTGCTGCGCTATTACAAATACGCGCGCGACAACGACCTCTACGTCGCCTATGCGGTGCTGCCGCCGCAGGCCGCGCGCGATCCGGAGTTCTATGCACGGCAGAACCTGCCGGTGCCGACCTTGCGCGTGGTGCGCGAGGAAGACGACGGCCTCGTCGTTTCCGGCATGAAGATGCTGGCGACCGGCGCGATGTTCGCCAACGAGATCTGGATCGGCAACGTCATTCCGCTGGCGCCGGACCAGAAGAAGCAGGCCATCACCTGCGCCATCCCCTGCAATGCGCCCGGGCTGCGGCTATGGTCGCGCAAGCCGATGGAGCCCGCCTGCACCTCTGAGTTCGATTCGCCGCTCGCCTATCGCTACGACGAGAGCGACAGCATGCTGTTATGCGACGACGTCAAGGTGCCGTGGGAGCGCGTCTTCGTGCACGACGACGCGGTGCTCGCTCGCGACATCTACATCAAGACGCCGAGCCACTGCTTCGGCAACCACCAATCGAACGTGCGCTACTGGTCCAAGATGCGGCTCATGGTCGGGCTGTGCGCCAAGATCGCGCACGCGACCGGCGCCGACGAGGTGCCCGCCGTCAAGGAGACGCTCGGCCGCATCGCCGCCCAAGAAGCGATGATCGCCGGCATGGTCAACGGCCAGATCAACGCCTTCGAGTCCTGGCCGGGCGGCGGCGAAGGCTATGTCTGCTTCAACCGCCGCATGATGTACGGCGCGCTTGAATGGTGCACGCAGAACTACAGCCGTTTCGTCGACGACCTGCGCGAACTGTGCGGCGGCGGCGTGTTCCAGATGCCGGCCGACATTTCGGTGATGCAGGACGCCGAGCTGGCGCGGCAGTTCCAAACCTATTGGCAGACGCCGCAGTGCGACGCCGTCACGCGCATGAAGCTGTTCAAGCTCGCCTGGGACATGGTCGGCTCGGAATTCGCCGGCCGCCATCAGCAATATGAGAAGTTCTATGCCGGCGCGCCGTTCATCGTGCGCGCGCACTCGTTCCGCGAAACCGACTGGCCGGCGTTCAACAAAATCGTGGAAGACCTCATCGGCGGCTATGACCATCCGGTGGCCGATCCGATGGGCACGATCGCGGCGGCCGAGTGATTGATTGACGCCGTCCCGATGAACGCCTTGCTTCGCCCGCGCCTCATCAGCCGCACCAGGACCGTGCGCTCGATCGCCTACGGCGATGGCCCGCGCCGCACGCTCGACGTCTACGCGCCCAAAAGCGCGGTCGCCGCGCCGGTCGTCGTCTTCTTCTATGGCGGCGCCTGGCAAGGCGGCGGCAAGGCGATCTACCAGTTCGTGGCTACCGCGCTCGCCGGTCGCGGCTACACCGTCGTGGTGCCGGATTATCGGATCTATCCGCAGGCGCGCTATCCCGATTTCATCGAAGACGGCGCGCTGGCGGTGCGCTGGACCATCGACAATGCCGGGCGTTTCGGCGGCGATCCCGGCAAGGTGTTTGTGATGGGGCACTCGGCCGGCGCCCATATCGCGGCCATGCTGGCGGTCGACAGCTGCTGGCTGCAACAGGTCGGGCTCACGCCCGGGCGCGATATCGCCGGCCTGATCGGCGTCGCGGGGCCGTACGACTTTGTGCCGCTGCGGGACGAAGTCTTGAAGATCATCTTCGGCGGCGCCAACCGGCCGGAGACCCAGCCGATCTTTTACGTCCGCGCCGGCGCACCGCCCGCGCTGCTCCTGACCGGCAGCAGGGACACCGTCGTCGATGCCGGCAACACCGAGCGCTTTGCGGCGCGGCTGCGCGCCGCCGGCAACGACGTGACGGTCGTGTCCTATCCGGGAGCCGGGCACTATGTCGTTATCGCCGCATTTGCATGGCCGTTGCGCTTCCTCGCGCCGGTCCTGCCCGACGTCGACGCTTTTATCGACCGCACGGCCGCGCGCGTTCGGACCTGGCCGGCGTCGCCCTGAAGCGGCTTTTTCTCAGTTCGCCTCTACCCTTGCGGGAGAGGCACGATCGCGCAGCGATCGGCTGAGGGGCCGTGGCGCGGAGCGAGCGGGCGAGCCCTCACCTGATCGCGCCAAGAAAAGTGGCGCGATCTGTCCTCTCCCGCTTCGCGGGCGAGGAGGAGGAGGACGGGCCGGGTGCGGCGTATTTTCGGATACGCAAGGGCGCGGCGTTCCGCTACCCTGCGGCAAGCGCAGCAACAAGCCGCGACAAATCCGAGGGAGAACGCCCATGACCACCACAAAGCAAACGCCGATTGCGTCGGCATTGACCCGCAAGGAATTTCTCAAGTCGGCCGCGGCTGGACTCGCCGCGGGCCTGGCGGCGCCTGCCGTTTGGCGTAGCGACCGCGCCTTCGCGCAGGGCGCGGTGACGCTCAAGCTTGCGCATCCGGACACCAACCTGCATCCGACCCAGACGGTCGCGACCAAATTCGCCGAAATGGTGGCGCAGAAAACGAACGGCGCGGTAAAGATCCAGGTCTATGCCGGCGGGCAGCTCGGCAGCGAGGTCAACATCGTCTCCGGCATGACCACCGGCATCGTCGACATGGCGTTCCACACCACAGGTTTTCTGGAATCCTTCTTCCCGCGCGTGCAGGTGCTCGACCTGCCGTTCGTGTTCCGGGACGCGGCGACCGCCGAGCATCTGCTCGACGGCCCGATCGGACAGAGTCTGCTTGCCGACATGCCGGCCAAGGGCATCTACGGCTTCGTCTGGGGCCACTATGGCTGGCGCGAGACCGAGACCAACAGCGTTCCGATCCGCGAGCCGGCCGACCTCAAGGGCATCAAGATCCGCATCCAGCCGGGCGCGGTGTTTGCCGCAAGCTTCAAGGCTTGCGGCGCCATTCCGGTGGTGATGGATATTTCCGAGGTCTATATCGGCATGTCGCAGAAAACCGTCGGCGGCTTCGAGCTGCCGTTCCTGGCGGTGGTCTCCTCGAAGCTCTACGAGGTGACCAAGTATGTCGGGCTGACCAACCACGTCTATAACGCCGGCGTGCTGATGGCGAGCAAGATCCGGTTCGACAAGCTCGAGGCGGCGCACCAGAACGCGATCCGCGAGGCCGCGGCCGAGATTCAGCCGGTCTGGCGCACCATGATCGCGCAGAAGTCGGAGCAGGACCGCAAGACCTGCGAGGCCAAAGGCCTCCAGGTCGACCAGACCGACTACCAGAAGTTCCACGCGGCGATGACGCCGGTCTATGCCGAATTCCGCGACAAGATCGGCGCCGACCTGGTCGAGCAGGTGATGAAGGCGTCGCAAGCCTGACGGGTCAGCGCGTGACGACGGAGCTCGACGCCGTTCCCATTGTGGTGGCGGAAGATCCGATCGCGGCGCACCGGCAGAGCGCGTTCCTCAACATCGTCGATGTTGCGGCGAAGACGGTGCTGGCGGTGGCGCTGATCGGCGAGCTTGCCGCGATATTCTGCAACGTCATCGCCCGAACCTTCTTCGCCACCGCCTTCCTGTGGACCGACGAGGTGGCGAAGCTCGCGCTCTCGACGCTCGCCTTCATCGGCGGCGCCGTCGCGTTCGCGCATGGCCAGCACTCCTTCGTCCGCTTCGCGCTGAATGCGCTCGGTCCGCGCACCGAACGAGCCTGCCTCGTGGTCTGCGATCTGATGGTGCTGCTGATCGCCGCGGTCACGGCGTTCGCCTCGATCGCGCTCCTGCAATGGCGCTGGGGCGAGCTCACGCCGATCCTGCAGATGCCGGCCTCCTGGATCGTCGCGCCGCTCAGCGCCAGCATGCTGCTGCTGATGGTCTATGCCGGCAATCGCCTCATCGAGGCGGATCGCACCACGGTGACGATAACCGCCGCGATTGTCGCCGCGCTGCTCGCCGTCGCGCTGGCGTTGCGCACCGCGTGGCTGCCGTGGTTTTCCGGCGACGCGGCGATCCTGACCGCGCTGGCGCTCCTCTTCATCGGCATTTTCGGCGGGCTGCCGGTCGGCTTTGCGCTCATTCTGAGCACCATGACCTATCTGTGGATCACCGACACGGTGCCGATGGTGGCGCTGCCGCAGAACATGGTGGACGGCACCGGCAATTTCGTGCTGCTGGCGCTGCCGTTCTTCGTCTTCGCCGGCCTCATCATGGAGCGCGGCGGCATTTCGCTGCGGCTGGTGCGCTTCGTGCATGCGCTGGTCGGCCACCTGCGCGGCGGGCTGCTGCACGTCATGGTGCTGAGCATGTATCTGGTCTCCGGCCTGTCCGGCTCGAAGACCGCCGACGTCGCCGCCGTCGGCTCGGTGATGCGCGACATGCTCAAGCGCGAAGGCTACAGCCTGAGCGAAGGCGCAGCAGTGCTGGCGGCTTCCGCCGCCATGGGCGAAACCGTGCCGCCGAGCATCGCCATGCTGGTGCTCGGCTCGATCACCACGCTGTCGATGGCGGCCTTGTTCATCGGCGGCCTGATCCCGGCAGCGGTCATCGCCGTCTGCCTGATGGCGCTGATCTACATCCGCGCGAGCCGCGCCGCGCCGCGCCCGCACGCCCGCGCGACGCTGCGCGTCATGGCGGCAAGCGGGGTCGCTGCGATCCTGCCGCTGCTGATGCCGGTCATTCTCTTTGCCGGCATCCTGTTCGGCATCGCGACGCCGACCGAAGTGTCCTCGTTCGCCGTCGTCTACGGGCTCATTCTGGCGACCCTGGTCTACCGCGAGTTCAACTGGGGGGCCTTCATCCGCACCGTGATCGACAGCGCGCTGCTCTCCGGCATGGTGCTGTTCATCCTCGCCGCCGCGTCGGGTTTTTCCTGGGTGCTCACCGTCGCACAACTGCCGCAGCGGCTGGTCGAGGTCCTGCACGGCATCAACGACAACACGGCGCTGTTCCTGGCCGGCTCGATCGCGCTCCTCATCGTGGTCGGCTCGCTGCTCGAAGGGCTGCCGGCGCTCATCATTCTGGCGCCGCTCCTCTTGCCGATCGCCGGCCAGATCGGGCTCAGCGAACTGCACTACGGCATCGTCCTCCTGATTGCGATGGGGATCGGCGCCTTCCTGCCGCCGGCCGGCGTCGGCTTCTATGTCGCCTGCGCCATTGTGCGCACCGACATCGAGACCGCGACCCGCGCCATGGTGCCTTATCTGGTCGTGCTGCTGATCGGGCTCGCCATCGTCGCCGCGGTGCCGTGGTTCACCGTGGCGCTGCCGAACGCCTTTAATCTCGGCGGCTGAAAACGGGCCGCTTGTTTGCCCACCGTCTTCGCAGAGGGCAATCGCCCACGGATGGAGCGCGGCTTGCCGCCGTGATATTCTTAGACGATGTTTTTGCTGTCATTGCGAACCGCGTATTGCGGGCCACAGGGAGGGTTTGTCCGATGCGACGACGCGAATTCATGACTGCGCTCGGCGGCGCGGCGGTTGCGCCAATGGTCGCACCTTGGGTGGCACGGGCGGCAGAGCAGCCCTCCGCTATCGACGGCGAGATGGCGGCCGCGGTCGCGCGCAAGGACGCGGCCGGCGTCGTTGTCATGGCGGCGGACCGCAACGGCGTGACCTACCAGGGCGCATTCGGCGTCGCCGACATCGACGCCGCAAAACCGCTCAAGACCGACGCGCTGTTCCGCATCGCCTCGATGACCAAGGCCGTAACGTCGACCGCCGCCATGCAGCTTGTCGAGCAGGGCCGCTTCGCCATCGAAGACCCGGTGGAAAAATATCTTCCGGAATTCGCCAAGCTGTCGGTGTTCGAATCCTTCGATCCCGCGACCGGAGCCTACCGGCTGCGGCCGGCCGCCGGCTCGGTCACGGTGCGGCACCTTTTTACCCACACGTCCGGGCTCGGCTATCCCTTCACCAGCGCGATCCTGCGCGACTTCAAGCCGCGCGCCGGCGAAGAGTATCCGGTCGGGCCGCTCCTGTTCGATCCGGGCGCGCGCTGGCACTACGGCACCAGCGTCGATTGGCTCGGCCGCCTGGTCGAGAAAATCTCGGGCCAATCGCTCGAGGACTATTTCCGGGCGCACATTTTCACGCCGCTCAACATGCCGGACACGTTCTATTTTGTGCCTAAGGACAAGGAAGCGCGCCTGGTGAGCGTTAATCGCCGCAACGCCGACGGCTCGCTGACGCGCGATTCGGTGCAACCGCCGACCTCGGGCTTTGTGCCGATCGGCGGCGGCGGCCTGACATCGACCGCGAGCGACTACATCCGCTTCACCCGCACCTTCCTCAACGGCGGCGAGCTCGACGGCGCCCGCATCCTCTCCGCCAAAGCCGTCGCCCTGATGGGTCAGAACCATATCGGGCCGCTCGGCGTGCCGGCGCTCAAGGCCGCGATGCCGGAACGCAGCAACGATTTTACCTTCATCGCCGACGGTCGCGACAAGTGGGGGCTCGGCTTCCTGATCACGACCGACGCGGTCCCCGGCAAGCGCTCGGCCGGCAGCCTGAGCTGGGGCGGCATCGACAACACCTATTATTGGCTCGACCCCGCGCGCGGCATCACCGGCGTGATCATGATGCAATTCCTGCCGTTCGCCGACCAAAAGGCGCTCGCGCTCTACGACACTTTCGAGCGCGGCGTTTATCGATTGGCGGTGTGATCGCAAACGCCGACTGCGTTTGCGTCATCCTGACGTGATCCGATACGCCGACTGCGTCCCGTCATCCTGAGGCGCCCGCCGCAGGCGGGCCTCGAAGGATGCGGCCGAAGCGCGCGCTCTTTTTGAGCCGCGATCCCGCGCGTAATTCTACTTACGTATTTGGCTTTATGCGCAAGCATTAAGACTCCTCGTCTACAAAGACGCCGAGCCACACGCACCACGCATTGCCAGAATATTTTCGGACTAAACATGATCGCGACGAATGCCGCCAGCGTTCCGCTTGAGCCCAATCTCGCTGTCGTCATCGACGACGACGCCAAGCTCCGCGAATTCATCGCAACGACGCTGGCGCAGCTCGGCATGACGGTCGCAACCTTCCAGATGGCCCAGGATGCGCTCGCCTCGCTCGATGGCGCCCACCCGGCGATCATCTTCCTCGATGTCGCGCTGCTGCGCTCCGACGCCATCGACGTGCTGCGCGGCCTCGGCGAGCGCCGCTACCGCGGCATCGTGCAGTTGATGAGCGGCGGCCGGCCGTCGCTGCTTGACGCGGTGCAGCGCATCGGCGTGCGCCACGGCATCAAGCAGGCGACGCCATCGCTCAAGAAGCCGTTCACGCGCGAGGCCATCGTCCGGGTGGTCGAAAGCCTGCCGTCGCGCCGCGCCGTCGCGGAGACCGATGGCGAAGACGCGCCGTCCTCGGCGACAGTGCACTATGCGGGCGCGCTGGCGATGACACCGGAAGCGACAGCGGTCCGATCGGGCCGGGCCAATGCCGCGCCGCCCGCGCCGCGCGGCGACGAAGCCGCCGCAATGGCGTACCTGCTGTGCCGTGCCGGCACCATCTTGTGCGCGTTGCCGATCGACCACGTGATCGAGATCATGCGCGTGCTGCCGCTCGAACCGTTCGCGGCGGCGCCGCGCTTCGTGCGCGGCGTCAGCGTCATTCGCGGTGTGCCGGTGCCGGTCGTCGATGTCGCCCTGTTGGTCGGCGGCGAGAGCACGGCAGTGTCGCGGTTCGTCGCCGTGCGGGTGGGTGCCAGAGCGGTTGCCTTGGCGGTCGGCGAGGTCGTCGGCATCTCGCAAGGCATCGACGCCGATCAGTTCGGCCAATTGCCGCCGCTCCTGCACGACGCCGCGGCCGACACGATCGACGCGATCGGCGCGTCGGATCGCGAGCTTCTCGTGCTGCTGCGCACCGGGCGGCTCCTGCCCGAAGACGTGCTCGCGCGCGTCGAAGTCGAGGGAGCGCCGACGTGAATTCTTGCGCCACGCGCGCCGAGCTGGAGCGGTTTCGCTGCGCCATCGTCCAGCAGATCGGCTTGCAGTTCGACGACGGCAAGCTCGGCTTCCTGGGCGAGGTGCTGCAGCGCCGGCTCGACCGGCTCGCCTGCACCAGCACCAGCTATCTGTGGCGGCTCGAGGACCAAGCGCCCGACGGCGAGCTTGCCGCGCTCGCGCAGGAGCTCACCGTCGGCGAAACCTATTTCTTCCGCCACAACGATCAGTTCCGCGCGCTTGCCGAGGTCGCGCTGCCGGAGCGCATGGGCTGCCGCGAAAGCTGCCGGACCTTGCGGCTCCTGTCCGCCGGCTGCGCATCGGGCGAGGAGGCCTACTCGCTCGCCATCGTGGCGCGCGAGACCATCATTGACCCGTCGTGGAACGTGACGATCCGCGCGATCGATCTTAATCCTGACGTCCTGGCGAAAGCCGCGCGCGGCCGTTACTCGGCCTGGGCGCTGCGCGAGGCGCTGCCCGAGATGCGGCGCCGCTGGTTCCGGTCGGACAGCCGCGAACTGGTGCTCGAGGACGGCCTGCGCGGTGCGGTGCGCTTCGATGCCGGAAATCTCGCGAGCGACGATCCGGAGCTGTGGCAGCCGGGCGCCTACGACGTGATCTTCTGCCGCAACGTGCTGATGTATTTCGCGCCCGAGCAGATGCGCGCCGCGATCGCGCGCATCGCCGAATCGCTGGCGCCGGGCGGCTACCTCTTTCTCGGCCATGCCGAGACGCTGCGCGGCGTCTCCGACGAATTCCACATCTGCCACACCCACGAGACGTTCTACTATCAGCGCAAGGATGGGATCCCGGCGCGGCAGCCCCGGCCGTCGGGTCGTATCCGGCTGGACGCAGGTCCGGTCACGGTGCCTGCGATCGCGCCGTCGACGGCGTGGGTCGACACCATCCGCTAGGCGAGCGAACGCGTCGCCGCGCTGGTGCCCGCGGCCAAGCACAAAGACGATCTGACGCCGCCGCCCGCGAACGCGTGGGAGCTGGCGCCGGCGTTCGAGCTGTTGCGCCATGAGCGCTTCGGCGAGGCGCTCGACCATGTGTGTAGCGGGCCGCCGCACGCGCTGAGCGATCCCGACGTGCTGCTCGTCAAGGCGGTGCTGCTGACGCAGGGCGGCGACCTGGCGCAGGCCGAAGCGGCCTGCCGGCGTCTCCTCGCCATCGATGAACTTAACGCCGGCGCGCATTATGTGCTGGCGCTGTGCAGCGAGCACGGCGGCGAACGCGCGCCCGCCATGAAACACGATCGCGTCGCCGCGCATCTCGATCCCGCCTTCGCCATGCCGCGTCTGCATTGCGGCATGCTGGCGCGCGCGGCCGGCGATCGCGCCGGCGCGCGGCGCGAACTGGCACAGGCTATCCTCCTGCTCAAGCGCGAGGACGTGTCGCGGCTCATCCTGTTCGGCGGCGGCTTCACCCGCGACGCGCTGATAGCGCTGTGCCAAGCCGCCGCCGTCGAATGCGGAGGCCGGCCATGACCGCTTCGACGGCACAGCTTGCCGAACGCGTCGCGGCGTTGCGCTCGGAGTTCGATCGCACCTTTGCGGCGCCGCGGCGCATCGACACCGCGATCAAGCACGACCTCCTCGCCATTCGCGTCGGCGCCGAACCGTTTGCCCTTCGCCTCGCCGAGGTCGCGGGTCTGTTCGCCTCTCGCCAGATCACGCGCGTGCCCGGCGGCGATGCCGCCTTGCTCGGCATGGCGGGATTTCGCGGCGCGGTGGTTCCGGTCTACGCGCTGGGCGCTCTTCTATCGTTCCCCTCCAGCAGGCAGGCGCCGCGCTGGCTCGTCGTCACCGCGGCGGCGCCGGTGGCGCTCGCGTTCGATGCGTTCGAAGGCCACCTGCGCGCCGCCGCCGCCGACATCCTGCCGCGACAGTCGCAAGGCTCGCTGGAGGATTTCTCGCTGCAGGACTTCGCGCCGGACGTCATCCGCGCCGGCGATGCCGTTCGCCCCATCATTCACCTTCGTTCCGCCATCGCCATGCTCGGCAAGGCGGCAGCCCCATCCATAGTCGTGCAGGAGTGAGAAGCAATGCATGCGTTCAACAATTGGACGGTCGGCCGGCGGCTCGTCGCCGGCTTCGGCCTTTCCGCCCTGGTCCTGGTGCTGGTCGCGGTGGTGTCCTACCGCAATGCCAACCTGTTGATCGAGAATGACGCCCTGGTGGAGCAGAGCCATCAGATCCGCTTGCAGCTCGCCGACCTTCTCTCCGAGATGAAGGACGCTGAAACCGGCCAGCGCGGCTATGTTATCACCGCCGACGACAGCTACCTCGAGCCGTATAATTCGGCGCAGGGCGCGATCCAATCGACGCTGGCCGATTTCCGCAAGCTCACCGCCGACAGCCCCGATCAGCAGCGCCGGCTAGCGAGCCTCACGCCGGTCATCGCCGCCAAGTTGAGCGAGCTCAAGGAGGTGATCGATCTGCGCCGCAACCAGGGCTTGGACGCTGCGACCAAGCTGGTGCTGACCAACGCCGGCAAGACTCACATGGACCAGATCCGCGCGATCGCCGCCGCCGCCGATCAGGAAGCGCGCGACGTGCTCAAGCAGCGATCCGAGGAGGCGCGCGCCAGCGCGGGCATGACGCAGATGATCATCCTGTGGGGCGGGGTTCTCGGCACCGTGGCGGTCTGCCTGATCGGCTGGCTGATCACCCGCTCGCTGTCGCAGCAGATCGGCTCTGCCGTCGGCCTGGTGCGCAGCTCCTCGACCGAGCTGCAGGCTGCGGCCAACCAGCAGGCTTCCGGCGCCAAGGAACAGGCGACCGCCATGACGGAGATCAGCACCACGATCAGCGAGCTGCTCGCGACCTCGCGCCAGATCGCGGAAAGCGCGCAGCGCGTCGCCCACAACGCCGAGGAGACGGCGAACGCCGCCCGCACCGGCCATGGCACCGTCGACATGACGCATGAATCGATTTCCAGCATCCGGCGCCAGGTCGACCAGATCGTCTCGCACATGCTGGAGCTCGGCAAGAAATCGCAGGAGATCGGCGCCGTGCTCGACATCGTCTCCGAGCTCGCCGAGCAGACCAACATCCTCGCCATCAACGCCACCATCGAGGCGGCGGGCGCCGGCGACGCCGGCAAGCGCTTTGCCGTGGTCGCCGAGGAGATCCGCAATCTCGCCGATCGCGTCGGCGGCTCGACCAAGGAGGTGCGGGTGCTGATCGAGGATGTCAGAAGCGCCGTCAACACCACGGTGATGGCGACCGAGACCGGATCGAAGGCGGTCGATGCCGGCTCGCGGCAGTTCGGCGACCTCGCCTCGGCATTCAAGCAGATCGCGAGCCTCGTCTCGACCACGACCGAGGCGGCGCGCGAGATCGAGCTCTCCACCAAGCAGCAGTCGAGCGCGGTCGAGCAGGTCAACCTCGCGGTCGCCAACGTGACGCAGACCTCGGTCGAGACCGAAACCAGCGCCGGGCAGACGCTGCAGACCGTCGCGCAGATGGCCGCGCTGTCGAAGGACCTGCTGCGCATCATCAAGCCGCACATGGCGGCGTGATGGCTCTCGCCCGTCACAGCACATGGCACAGGATCCGTACCGTTATTTCCGCCCCGAGGCGCGCAACCTGCTCGATCAGTTTGCGCAGGGCATTCTCGAACTGGAGAAGGCCGGCGGTAACGCCGGCGTAGTGCAGCGGCTGCTGCGCCTCGCCCATACGCTGAAGGGCGCCGCCCGCGTGGTGCGCCAATCGGCGATCGCCGAGCGCGCGCATGCGATCGAGGATGCGCTGACGCCGTTGCGCGACGGCGGCGGCGGTGTCACGCGCGAAGACCTCGATGCGATCCTGGCGCATCTCGACGAAATCGGGAGCGCGATTGCCGCGCTGACGCCGAACGAGGCCGGCGCGCCGAGGCTTTGGAGCAGGCCGGCCATCTCGCCGATTTGCTCAATGCGCAGCTTGCCTCGCTCGCCGCGAACGAACGGGCCGCGCCGGGCGCCGGCAATCCGGCTCACCTCGTCGCCACCGCGCAGGAGCTGCGCCAGCGGCTCGGCGGCGTCGCGCGCGAGCTCGACACTGCGATCGCGCAGATCGATCGCGAATTGCGGCAACTGCGCGATGCGGCGGAAGGCATGCGGCTCGTTTCCGTCGACAATCTGTTCACGGCGCTCGGCCGCGTCGCGCGCGATTGCGCGCGCTCGGTGGCAAAGCAGGTGACGTTCGCAGGTAGTGGCGGCGCCATGCGGCTCGACGCCGACGTTCTGGCGATCGTCCAGGGCGCGCTGATCCAGATCATCCGCAATGCCGTGGCGCACGGCATCGAGCCGGCGAGCGAGCGTGTCGCCGCCGGCAAGCCGGCCGCAGGGCGCGTCAGCGTCAATGTCTGCCGCCGCGGCGGCAAGATCGCCTTCGAGTGCCGCGACGACGGGCGCGGCATCGATCTTGCGGCCGTGCGCAGGGTCGCGGTCGAACGCGGGCTTCTGAGCGCGGCCTCAAACGAGCTTTCGGCCGAAGACCTGGTCCGCGTCCTGTTGCGCGGCGGGGTGAGCACGGCGGCGGCGGTGACGGACGTTTCCGGCCGCGGCGTCGGGCTCGATGTCGTGCGCGAGGCGATGGAGCGGCTCGGCGGCGAGGTCGCGGTGCGCATCGATCCCGGCCGCGGCACCACGTTCGAATTGGTCATTGCGCGCTCGGTCACGGCGGTGGCAGTGCTGATGGTCGAGGCCGAGCGCGGCGGCAATGCGCTCGCGATCCCGCTCGACGGCGTGCGCCGGATCCTTCGGCTTGGGGCCGGCGACATCGCCGGCGCCTCGGCCGGCGCATCGATCCTCTACGAACAGAAGGCGGTGCCCTTCCTGCCACTTGCCGCAGCGCTCGACGGCGCCCGCTGGTCGAGCGGCCGCGCCTGGACCGCGATCGTCGTCGCCGGAGTAAACGGCATCGCCGCCATCGGCGTCGATCGCCTGGCCGGCACGGCCCGAACCGTGGTGCGTCCGCTGCCCGAGGGTCTCGCAGCGAGTCCCATCGTGGTCGGCGCCGCGCTAGACGGCGAGGGCAATCCGCAACTCATTCTCGATCCCGAGGGTCTGGTCGCCGCCGCCCACGGCCTGCGCGCGGCCGAGGCGAGCCCGGCGCCGGCGAAGCGGCCGGTGCTGGTGGTCGACGATTCGCTCACCACCCGGATGCTGGAAAAGAGCATCCTCGAATCGGCGGGATACGACGTCGACGTGGCGAGCTCCGGCGAGGAGGGCCTCGACCTCGCCCGGCGCAAGCCGTTCGCCCTGATCCTGTGCGACGTGGAAATGCCCGGCATCGACGGCTTCACCTTTGTCGAGCGCATCCGCGCCGACGCCGCGTTGCGCGACATTCCGGCGATCCTGGTGACGTCGCGTTCGGCTCCGGAGGACCGCCGCCGCGGCCGCGACGTCGGCGCACGGCTACATCGTCAAGAGCGAGTTCGACCAGGCTGAGCTCCTTTCGATGATCCGGCCGATGGTGGGCTGAGCCATGCTGCAGAAAACACCCCAAACACGGGAAAGAGAGAACACGGAAAGAGCGAGACGAATCCGTGTCCTGGTCGTCGAGGATTCCCTCACCGTGCGCAAGCGCCTGGTCGACATCCTCGGCAGCGACCCCGGCATCGAGTTGGTCGGCGAGGCCGGGGACGGCAAGCGCGCCATCGAGCTTTGCCTGCAAACGCGGCCCGACGTGATCACGATGGACATGATGCTGCCGCTGATGAGCGGGCTGTCGGCCACCGAATACATCATGGCGCATTGCGCGACGCCGATCCTGGTGGTGTCGGCCTCGATCAACCGCGGCGAGCTGTTCAAGATCTACGAAGCGCTGGCGGCGGGGGCGGTCGACGTTCTGGAGAAGCCGACCGGGCTCGAACCCGGCGATACCTGGGACCGCCGCTTCATCGCCATGGTGAAGCTCGTCGCGCGCATCCGCGTCATCACTCATCCGCGCGCGCGCCTGGCGCAACTGGCCTCGGTCAAGAAGCCGGCCCGCGCGGCGGGCGGGCCCGCGCCGGAGCTGCCGATGGCGGTGCGGCCGTTCGAGCTCGTCGCCATCGGCGCCTCGACCGGCGGGCCCGGCGCCATCCTCGAAATCCTGCGCAGCCTGCCGCGGAATTTCCGGCTGCCGATCCTCTTGGTGCTGCACATCAACGAGCCGTTCGGCACGGCATTCGCCGACTGGCTCGACGCGCAGACGAGCCGTCCGGTGGATTACGGCAAGGACGGCATGCCGCTGTTCTCGGCGGCCGGTCGGGTGGTGGTGGCGCCTGCGGACCGGCACATGATCGTGCGCGACGGCTTTTTGCGGCTTAACCGCGACGCGGAGCGGCATTCGTGCCGGCCTTCGGTCGATGTGCTGTTCGAGTCGGTCGCGGCCGAATACGGCGCATCTGCCGCGGCTTGCCTGTTGACGGGAATGGGCCGCGACGGCGCGCTCGGACTTCTGAAGATCCGCGAAGCGGGCGGCTTCACCATCGCGCAGGACGAAGCGACTTCGGTCGTCTACGGCATGCCGCGCGAGGCCGCGCTCCTCGGCGCCGCGAGGGAGGTGCTGCGTCTCGGCGACATCGGCGCGCGCATCGCCGCGCTCCAAGGGTGCCGACATGGAGCTGGCGCCATGAACGTCCTGATCGTCGACGACAGCCTCACGGTGCGCATGAACCTGAGCGAAATCCTCGACGCCGCGGCATTGCCCACGGTCGCCTGCGCCACCGTGGCCGAGGCCAGGCGAAAACTCGCCGAGGAAGAATTTTCGCTGGTGATCCTCGACATCCTGTTGCCCGACGGCGACGGCATCGAACTTCTGAAAGAGATCCGCGCCATGCCGACGGCGAGCGGCACCGCCGTGATGCTGCTGTCGACCGAGGCGGAAATCCGCGACCGTGTGCGCGGGCTCACCACCGGCGCCGACGAATATGTCGGCAAGCCCTACGATCCGGGTTACGTGGTCGCGCGGGCCCGCGAGCTGGTTCGCCGCAACGCCGCGCCCGCGCCGCCGGGCGAGGAGACCGTGCTGGTGATCGACGACAGCGTCACGTTCCGCGAAGCGCTGAAGGCGGCGCTGGAGCAGGCGTCCTATCGGGTGATCGTGTCCGACAGCGGCGAGGACGGCTTGCACGTCGCCTCCGACCGGCGCCCGACCGCGATCGTGGTCGACGGTCAGTTGCCCGGCATCGACGGCGCAACAGTGATCCGGCGCATCCGGCTCGACGCGGCGCTGCGCGGGCTGCCGTGTCTTCTGCTCACCGCGTCGGAGGATCGCGGCGCCGAGATGCACGCGCTCGAAGCCGGCGCCGACGCCTTCGTGCGCAAGGACGAGGATATCGCCGTCATCCTCGCCCGGCTCAAGGCGGTGCTGCGCAGCGCCGGCGCGCGGGGGCAGGATCGCGGCACCGCGAGCCTGCTCGGGCCGAAAAAGATCCTCGCGGTCGACGACAGCGAGACCCATCTGCAGGAGCTTGCCGAAGCGTTGCGCGCCGACGGCTACGAGCTGGTGCTGGCGCGCTCCGGCGAGGAGGCGCTGCAATTGCTCATGGTGCAGCAGGTCGACTGCGTGCTGCTCGATCTGATGATGCCCGGCATCGGCGGCCGCGAGACCTGCCGGCGCGTCAAGAGCACGCCTGCGATCCGCGACATTCCGGTCGTGATGCTGACCGCCGTCGAAGACCGCGAGGCTATGATCAAGGGGCTGGGCGCCGGAGCCGACGACTACATCTCCAAGTCGAGCGACTTCGACCTGCTGCGCGCCCGCGTGCTCGCCCAGATCAGGCGCAAGCAGTTCGAGGACGAGACGCGGCGCATCCGCGAGCAACTGCTGCGCGCCGAGCTCGAAGCGGTCGAAGCGCGCGCCGCCCGGGAAATGGCGGAACAGCGCGCCAAGCTCGTCGCCGAGCTCGAAGCCAAGAACGAGGAGCTGGAATCGTTCAGCTATTCGGTGGCGCATGACCTGCGCGCGCCGTTGCGCAGCATCGACGGCTTCGGGCTCGCGCTGCTCGAAGACTACGCCGAAATCCTCGACGACGACGGCAAGCAGTATCTGAGCTACGTGCGCGAATCGGCGCAGCAGATGTCGCAGCTCATCGACGACATGCTGGCATTGTCGCAGGTCACGCGCGGCGGCGAGTTCGAGCGCGAGGCGGTCGATCTCACGCGCATCGCCCGCGCGGTTGGCGCCGCGCTCATTCGCGCCGCGCCCAACCGGCAGGTCGATTTCATCGTGGCCGACGGCCTCCTGACCGAAGGCGACGCCCGGCTGATGACGATCGCGTTCGAGAATCTGCTCGGCAACGCCTGGAAATATTCCGGGCAGCGCGAGCGGGCGCGCATAGAGGTCGGCGCCAAGGACGGCGAGCCGGGCACGTTTTTCGTGCGCGACAACGGCGCCGGTTTCGACATGGCCTATGCGGACAAGCTGTTCGGCATGTTCCAGCGCCTCCACGCCAAGAGCGAGTTCGAGGGCACCGGCATCGGGCTCGCGACCGTGCAGCGCGTGATCCGCCGGCATGGCGGAAGAATCTGGGCGGACGCGGCGGTCGGCGAGGGCGCCACGTTCTTCTTCACGCTGGACGCCGACATACGCCACGCCGTCGCCGCCGTTGCCGCCGTCGCGGCATCGCCTGGCGAGCGTGTCGTCCGCCGCGCAGCCAATGGAGCATCACGATGACGCATGAGCCGTTCATCCTTCTGGTCGAAGACAACCCCAAGGACGAGGCGCTGACGCTGCGCGCGCTCAAGAAGGCCAATATCGGCAACCGGGTGGTGGTGGCGCACGACGGCGTCGAGGCGGTCGACTATCTGCTCGGCACCGCGCCCGACGGCGGCCGCAACGAGCTGCCGCAACTCATCCTGCTCGACCTGAAGCTGCCCAAGCTCGACGGCCACGAGGTGTTGCGGCGCATCCGCGGCGACGAGCGCACGCGGCTGCTGCCCATCGTCATCCTGACCACCTCGGTGGAGGATCGCGACCGGTTCCAGGGCTATCGCCTCGGCGCCAACAGCTATGTGCGCAAGCCCGTCGATTTCGCCGAGTTCGCCCAGGCAGTCGTGCAGCTCGGGCTTTATTGGCTCGTGCTCAACGAGCAGCCGCCCAAGGCGCCCCGCCAGCACGCGGTGTAAGGAACCCGCCCCCGCGGTGCGGATTCTCCCCGCTCGCCGCGGCGCCGCGGGCCCTCACCTGATCGCGCGAAAAAAAGTGGCGCGATCTGTCCTCTCCCGCTTTGCGGGAGAGGGTGCGCCAAAAAGTTCCATCGGCAATGATCGCCGCCTGGCTTTTGACATTTCGAAGTGCAGCGGGTTTAAGACGGGACGAATCACTCGAACGCCCGGGTGAACATCGCTCAACTCGGACGCGCGCCTGCGCCGGCAAATGCTGTGATCCCGTGTCCGCGCCGCTGACCAATCCAGGATCGCTGGCGCCGCTTTATCGCGGCCTGATCATCGCCACCGCGCTCGCCGCCGCGATGGTTGCGGCGGCGTTCTGGCTCGGCGCGCGCAACAAGAGCGATGACGCCTGGGTGGTTCACTCGCTCGCGGTGCGCGATCAGGTGACGCGCGTGCTCAGCCTGGTGCAGAGCGCGGAAACCGGCCAGCGTGGCTATCTGCTGACCGACAAGGAAACCTATCTCGGGCCCTATACCATGGCGGTCAACGCGCTGCCGCCCTCGCTCGACCGCGTCGGCGAGCTGGTTGCGGATAATCCGGGGCAGCGTCAGGCGCTCGACCGGCTGCGCCAACTTGTCGATGACAAGCTCGACGAGCTGCGCTCGACCGTCGAGGAGCACAGGGCCGGCCATGCCGCGGCGGCGCTCGACATCGTCAACAGCGACCGAGGCTACCGGCTGATGCAGGAGATCCGCGACGGCGCATTGGCGATGCTGGTCCGGGAGGACCGGTTGCTGGCGAGCCGCCAGTCAGCCGCGGCGTCGTCCGCCATGATGCTGCAGGCCGGCGCCGCCGCCGCATTCCTCCTGATCTGCATCCTCGGCGTTCTGATCGCGCGCTATGCGCGCCACGCCGTGAGCGCGATCGCGGCCGGCCGCGACCAGCTGCTCGCCGCCAATGCGCGACTCATCGATCAGATCGCCGCCCGCGAAAAGGTCGAAAGCCAGCTGCGGCAGTCGCAGAAGATGGAGGCGCTCGGCCAGCTCACCGGCGGCATCGCCCACGACTTCAACAACATGCTCGGCGTCATCATGGGCTCGCACGACCTGATCCTGCGCCGCATCAAGAAAGGCGATTTCGGCATCGAGCGTTTCCTCGAGGCGGCGACCAACGCGACCGAGCGCGCCGCCATCCTGACCAAGCGCCTGTTGGCCTTCGCGCGCCAGCAGCCGCTGGCGCCGCAGCCGATCGACGCCAACAAGATGATCGTGGGCATGTCGGACCTGCTGCATTCGACCTTGGGCGAGATCATCCAGATCGAAACCGTGGCGGCGGCGGGCTTGTGGACCGTCCATGCCGACGCGCAGCAGCTCGAAAGTGCGATCCTCAACGTCGCGATCAACGCCCGCGACGCCATGCCGGAGGGCGGCAGGCTCACGATCGAAACCGCCAACGCCTATCTGGACGAGGCCTATTGCCGGCAGCACGCCGAGGAGGTCGAGCCCGGCCAATTCGTGATGATCGCCATCACCGATACCGGCGTCGGTATGACGCCGGAGGTGGCGGCGCGCGTGTTCGATCCGTTCTTCACCACCAAGCCCGCCGGCCAGGGCACCGGGCTCGGCCTGAGCCAGGTCTACGGCTTCGTCAAGCAATCGCGCGGCCACATCAGGGTCTATTCGGAGATCGACTCCGGCACCAGCGTGAAGATCTATCTGCCGCGTCTCATTGGCGACGCCAAGGAGATCAAGCGG